>OIYY01000006.1_pt1 | contig 213642 bp, 190 predicted proteins | sample 1588341 | NCBI WGS metagenome assembly OIYY01 (sample SAMN03283287) | human gut metagenome | biome: human-associated habitat; material: feces | host: Homo sapiens | place: Peru | collected 2012
AAAAGTCTTATCGTGCAAGCACGAACGACTTTTTGACCTTTTGACCCTGATATCAAAATAAATATTTTAACGCAGCCTTGAGAATGGCATCTGCCGTCATCTGCTCAGACATTTCTACCATGGATACCGCAGATGTTGCTTCCGAAGCACTGTAACCGAGTGCCGCCAGAGCCTCTACTGCATCACGTCTCTCCGAATCAAATCCGGCCGGTACGGATGCATTGCCTTTACTAAGCGCTGCCGGTATCTCATTGGTATCTGATAAACTGATCTTGTCCTTCAGATCCAAAATCACGCGTTCGGCTGTCTTTTTGCCAATTCCATTGGCCTTAGCGATTGCAGCCGCATCTCCACTGTATATGGCAAAACGCAGATCAGCCGCACTCATACAGGCCAAAACAGCCAGTCCGCCCTTGGGGCCGATCCCATTAACGGTCAACAACATCTTGAATAATGCCAGCTGATCCTTGTCTTCAAATCCGAACAATGTAAAAGAATCCTCTTTGACGCTGGTATAGGTATACATCTTTATCATCTGGCCGATACTGTACTGATACCCATTGCTCACAAATACATTGAAGCCCATACCGTTGTTTTCGATCACGACCGAATCGTCCGAAATATCTGTAATTTCACCAATAACATATGCAATCATAATAATCTCCGTCTCAAAATAATAGTCCCGATCATGCCAACCGCATAGCCGGACAAGGCTCCGGCTAAAAGCAGCACCGGAAAATAATACCATACTGATGCATGATGGATCAGAACAGCCGCAACCGCAAGCTGTGCCATATTGTGGGCAATTCCTCCGATCATGCTGTTGGCACTGACATCTATAAAACGTATCTTTTTACAAATATACATGATAAGAAGGCTGCACCCGGCTCCGGCGAGTGAAAACAGACATCCGAAAACATTGCCAAACAAAAGGGAAGTCAGCACGATCCGGCAAAGCTGGTACAAAATACAATAGCCCATCCCATATGTATACAGTAACAAAATAACCAAAGCATTGGACAGCCCGATCTTGATGCCCGGTACACCGGGGACAAGGACAACCAGTGTCTCAACATAAGATAATATCATGCCAAGACAGATAAGCAGTCCCATTTTGGCGATTTTATCAGTAGGCAATGCTATCAACCTCCTCATCAGTACCGACAACCCGGATGATCAGTCCATGTGGCAGACAGGAAATCACCTGACTGTTTGTGCTGATTGGTGCGGACTTCACACAGATCTGGTTGTGGCAGTCCGCCTCCGAAACACAGACACTTCCATCCTGTATCCGGATCACATTGTAGCCATCTGAGGTATCAATACGCTTAGTCACATCCTCCGATAAAGGAAGTGTATCCACCACTTCTCCCTGAACCAGAATCTCACAATAGGAGCCTGTCGCCCTTGGTCTCAAAGCCATAAATAAAAGTGCCAGTGCACATATACCAATCAATATGATAAATCCGATCACATGCTTTTTACGTTCACTCATAAAGTGATTATAACACATACCGTCCGGTATGTGAACATGTGTTTGTGTTTTTATTTTGTTTTCTATATAATTTGATCACAAAACTGATATTATTTATTTTTCAATATTTTATTTCTATATCTTATTTTCAGTATTTATTTATTTTTACATTATTATTTTTTTACATACCATTCTCATTTTAAATTATTTCTGATTTCATTTTTCAGCTTCTTTGTTCCTTTTTTACCACCTATTTTTATTAATTAAAAAAGCACCCACAAATCCGATATCTGTCATATCCGGCATATTTACCAGAAAAACAGTTTCAGATTTGTGAGTGCTCCATATTACTTTTCAATCACAAAATAATCATATCAATCTTATTTATTATTGATGTAATTAACCAGACCTTCTGCATCAATGATCTTTTGCATGAAAGGCGGGAATGCCTGACCCTGATATTCAGTATGTTTGGTCAAATCATAGATCTTACCGGAGTCAAAATCCACCTCAACCTCATCTCCTGCTTCGATTTCATTGGCAGCCTGTGCACACTCGATGATCGGCAGCCCGATATTGATCGCATTACGATAAAAAATTCTTGCAAATGTATCTGCAATTACACAGCTGATACCGGATGCTTTGATCGCGATGGGGGCATGCTCTCTGGATGATCCGCAGCCAAAGTTTTTGGTTGCGACCATGATGTCTCCCTTTTTAACTTTTTTGACAAAATCCTTGTCGATATCTTCCATACAGTGTGTTGCAAGCTCTGCAGGATCAGATGAATTCAGGTATCTTGCCGGAATAATGACATCTGTATCTACGTTATCACCATATTTAAAAACAATACCTTTTGCGTTTTCCATGATAGTCTCCTTATCCTGTTATTTTATGATGTTACGGTCAGACAGCGTTCTGACCTATATCACTGATATTTGTAATGAAAATACATTATCAGTCCTATTATAAACTATAAACGGCAGGGACATGAAATCTTTCCTGCTACCGCACTTGCTGCAGCTACTGCAGGGGAAGCTAAATAGATTTCCGAATCGACATGTCCCATACGACCGACGAAGTTGCGGTTGGTAGTAGCCACGCATCTTTCACCGGCTGCTAAGATACCCATATATCCGCCAAGACACGGACCGCAGGTCGGGGTAGATACAACAGCGCCTGCTTCGATAAATGTCTTTAATAAGCCTTCCTCCATAGCCTGTAAATAAATGGCCTGTGTAGCAGGAATCACGATGCAACGGATACCGTTGGCTACTTTTCTGCCCTTTAATACCTTGGCTGCACATCTTAAATCATCAATTCGTCCGTTGGTGCAGGAACCGATAACAACCTGATCGATCTTGACATCCTCTGTGATCTCATCAATTGTCTTTGTGTTTTCCGGCAGATGCGGGAATGCGATCGTCGGACGAAGCTCATTCAGATTGATCTTGTATACTTCATCATAAACAGCATCTTCATCTGCTTCATATACGGTATATTTTTTGGTAGAATGCTCATTCATGTAAGCAATGGCTAACTCATCAACCGGGAAAATACCGTTTTTGGCTCCGGCTTCAATTGCCATATTGGCAATGGTAAAGCGGTCATCCATGGACAGACTCTTAACTCCTTCCCCTGTAAATTCCATGGATTTGTAAAGAGCTCCGTCAACTCCGATCATACCGATAATATGAAGGATCAGATCTTTACCGCTGACCCATTCGGGCAGTGATCCCGAAAGTTCAAATTTGATAGCTCCGGGAACCTTGAACCATGCTTTACCGGTTGCCATTCCTGCAGCCATATCTGTACTTCCGACACCTGTTGAAAAGGCTCCCAACGCGCCATATGTACAGGTATGTGAATCAGCACCGATGATCACGTCTCCGGCTACGGTCAGTCCTTTCTCCGGCAGTAATGCATGCTCAATACCCATCTGTCCGACCTCAAAATAATTGGTGATCTGGTTGCGGTATGCAAATTCTCTCACACATTTGCAGTGCTCTGCTGATTTGATATCTTTATTGGGTACAAAATGATCGGGAACAAGAGCGATCTTATCCTTGTCAAATACTCCATCGACCTTCATTTTGTCCATTTCTTTGATTGCAACGGGGCTGGTAATATCATTTCCTAAAACAAGATCCAGATCTGCCTCGATCAACTGTCCGGCTTCTACTTTTGGGAGACCGGCATGAGCAGCCAAAATCTTTTGCGTCATTGTCATTCCCATGATAATTTCCTCCTAATCCTATTTTCATTCATTTTATGTTGTCAGTATAACATAAAAGCAAACCATGAATAAAATACATAATATTTATATTTACTATAATTGTAAGTTATGATAACATCACTTTTGAAAGCGAGGTATTATAATATGGACAATAATCTGAATTTATATCACATTTTTTATACAGTAGCAAACAATAAAAATATATCCGGAGCTGCCAAAGAGCTCTATATCAGCCAGCCTGCCATCAGTAAAGCGATTGCCAAGCTGGAAGCCAATCTGAATACCAGGCTTTTCATGCGAAGCTCCCGTGGTGTAACCCTGACAAATGAGGGAAGCATCCTGTACGAACAGGTCAAAAATGCTTTCAGTGCCATTCAGACCGGTGAGGATCAGCTTCGTAAATTTGCCACATTGGGAGTTTCCCATTTGTCCATCGGTGTCAGCATCACCTTGTGCAAGTATGTACTTTTGCCCTATTTAAAAGAATTCATCCGGCAAAATCCCCATATCACAATATCCATCACCTGCCATCCGTCAATGGAAACGATCACGGATATCGAAAAAGGCGTGACGGAAATCGGGCTTGTCGGTATGCCGGCTGTTCAAAATCAGTTACTTTGTTTTGAACCGATCCGGGAAATTCAGGATACCTTTATTGCAACCGGCAATTATCTGAAAAATCTCCGGATCCGTGAAGGCAATGACAAAGCCTCATTGTTATCCAATGCTAACTTTATGATGCTCAACAAGGAAAACGTTTCCCGTATGTTTGTAGACCAGTATCTGGCTGCTCATCAGATCCAGATAACCAATATCCTTGAGATCAATACCATGGATCTGTTGATCGAGCTTGCAAAGATTGATCTCGGGATTGCCTGTGTCATCCGTGATTTTGTCAAGGATGATATCGAAAATGGCACGTTTAAAGAACTGACCTTCAAACGTACCATTCCCAAAAGAAAAATCGGTTTTACTTATCGCGAAGATCTGCCGATGTCCGATGCTTTAAAAAAGTTTATTGATTTTGTACATTCGGTTTCTGAGGAATAACCTGAAATGCAAATATCATCATGGCAAGTGTGATCATCGTGCGTATAAAGCCCGGAATCTCAATCGTAACCGGCAGAACAGCTAAAACGCTTGTCACCACAAACATCAGTACCTTCGCATAAACAGCTGTTTTAAACAATACACCTGCTTCAAACTTTTTGTGGAAGATGGCAGCACATATCATTCCTAACAGCATGTAAAATGCCGCACATGCAAAATACCAGAAGGTTCTGCCCACAAAGAAAACAATATAACCAATCAGGATAAATATCATGAAAAACGGGATCAATACCTGCATGATCCACTGCTTATCGATGACAAGGTTTCCAAAATCCTTGTATACCAGTGTATTGTACTCCCCGTCGCTCGCCATCACAAGATTAGTACGGGATGCTAAAACAATGATCGAATATCCGTCTTCCTCATATAGCTCCTGTGCATCACTCAGATTGCAGCTTTCCACATCACTGCTGACCGAAATAAACATCCCATCATCGCCATCTTCATATGCGTACACAAAGTCTTCTGCCATGGATAACTCACCATCTTTGATACAGAAATCCGGAAATTTATCCAGCTGCTCTTTGATCGCATCGGTATTGCCGTGAAAAATCACAAAATTGAGTGCAGAAATCAGCGTGCACACAAGCGCAAGCAATACCACAAATCCGATGACAGATCCGATTTTCGTGCGGACCAGCTCACCATATTTCTGCGGATTGAATGCATAGGGAAACTGTTTAAAAAATCCCGGTACACTCTCATTATTTCCATTTTCCGGCTGATTGTAATTGCCCATTCCGTTATTTGGAACCGTATAATCAAATCCTTCCATTTTGACCTCCCTCGTCTCTTCCTTTTTATAATCTTTTTCATAACCCAAACAGGCTTTTGTATAATCTGTAATCGAAAATTATACAAAAGCCTGTATATTATTCACACTATCATGTAAAACTTCATCACAAAACCATTTATCAATTAGTTGTTGATCAGTTTTTCATCATCATTGTTCCAGCTGTAAAGCTTACGGATTTCTTCACCGATCTTCTCTGAAGGATGCTCTGCAGCAAGCTTTCTCATAGCCTTGAAGTGAACCTGTTTTCCTGCAGGAGACATATCAAGTAAGAACTCTTTAGCAAATGAACCATCCTGGATATCAGAAAGGATTTTCTTCATAGCTTTCTTGGTATCTTCTGTGATGATCTTGGGTCCTGTAATATAATCGCCGTATTCTGCTGTGTTGGAGATAGAATATCTCATTCCTGCAAAACCTGACTGATAGATCAGGTCAACGATCAGCTTCATTTCATGGATACATTCAAAGTATGCATTACGAGGATCGTATCCGGCTTCAACCAATGTTTCAAAACCAGCCTGCATCAATGCACAAACACCGCCGCAAAGAACTGCCTGCTCACCGAAGAGGTCTGTCTCTGTCTCTGTACGGAAGGTTGTCTCGAGTACACCGGCTCTTGCTCCGCCGATTGCCAATGCATAAGCTAAAGCGATATCCTGAGCTTTTCCTGTAGCATCCTGCTCTACAGCGATCAGACAGGGAACACCTTTGCCGGCCTGATACTCGCTACGAACTGTATGTCCGGGTCCCTTGGGTGCGATCATGGTAACATCAACATCCTTGGGAGGAACGATACATCCGAAGTGGATATTGAAACCATGAGCAAACATTAACATGTTGCCAGGCTCAAGGTTGGGCTCGATATCGTTTTTGTATAAATCTGCCTGTTTCTCATCGTTGATCAGGATCATGATGATATCTGCTTTTTTAGCAGCTTCTGCAGCTGTGTATACTTCAAATCCCTGTTTAACGGCTTTGTCCCATGATTTAGAACCTTCATAAAGACCGATAATAACATTGCAGCCTGACTCTTTTGCGTTTAATGCATGTGCATGTCCCTGACTGCCGTAGCCGATAATTGCGATTGTCTTTCCATCCAATAAAGATAAGTTGCAATCTTCCTGATAAAAAATCTTTGCATCCTGTGCCATTTTTAAATCCTCCTGATAATAATATAATTTCTATTTAGAAAGTTAGTCCGCCATATTGGAATTAACTTTATAAACACTAAGGTAAATATGTGACATTTTTGGTGCCTCTGCCAAGTCCGATGAGACCTGTACGGGCAAGCTCCAAAATCTCGTATCCGTCTAACAGATGAATGAAGTTGTCAATCTTGCTGTCGCTGATTCCCTTTACTTCCATTTCGACGGTAAGGCTTTCTTTGGATACATCAACGACCCGTGCCTTGAAACTGTCTACAAGACCGATGACAGAAAGTCTGTTTTCTGCAGTAACCTTGATCTTTATAAGGATCAGTTCACGAAAAACCGATTCATCCGGCTCCAGCACCTTGATATCTCTGACATCAATCAGCTTGCCTACCTGTTTTTCAATCTGATCCAAAATCTCATCATCACCACTTGTAACAATGGTGATACGTGTATATCTCGGATCTGCCGTAACACCGGCTGTAATACTCTCGATATTGTATCCGCGGCGGCTGAAAAGACCTGCAATCCTGCTCAGGACACCGGATGTATTATCAACCAATAACTGAAATACTTTCTTCTGCATACTTTCTATTCCTTTCATGTTGAACCTAATTGTATCAGCTTATGATTTGCTTTGTCAACGTATGAAAAACCCTTATAGATATCATAACCTCAGGTTATAAAAAATCTATTATCTATTCATTTTCATTGCATTTGGGAAGCGCCAGTGTTCCGGTTCTTGCAACTTCAACAATACTGACAGAAGCAAACATATCGATCAACAGCTTGATCTTTTCCGGTACATCACAAATCTGGATGATCATATAGCTTTTGCTCATATCCACGATATCAGCTTTCATGATCTCGCAGATCTCCATGATGTCACGTCTGTTGGATTTGTTGTATTTGACCTTCATAAGCATCATTTCACGTGAAATGCTCTGACCTTCATCAAAGGTTTTGACCTTGATAATATCCAGCTTTTTATTTAACTGCTTCTCGATCTGTTCCAGGGTACGTTCATTTCCGGAGCTTACGATGGTCATGCAGGAAACTGTCGGATCATCCGTTTCACCAACAGCCAGTGAGTCAATATTGAAGCTTCTTCTTGAAAACAGACCCGAAACCTTTGCCAGTACACCGGAACGGTTTTCAACTAAAACAGAATATATTTTTTTCATGTATTTCTTCCTCCCATTCCAATTATACCAGATCCATGGGGTCGATCACGACCTCCATCAGGCAGGCTGTATCATCTTTCAAAAATGCATCCAGCATGGATTCCATATCATCCATATCGGTCAATCTGAAAAACGGCATATCATATGCCTTTGCAATATATTCAAGATCCGGACTGCCAGAAAGATCTACAACGGAATAGTGATCCTTGTAAGTAAAGTGCTGATACTGACGTACCATGCCAAGATAATTGTTTTTGAGTACGATCACTTTACTCTGGATGCCGTGCTGTTTCATTGTAGCAAGTTCCATCATGGACATCTGGAAGGAACCGTCTCCGCATACGGCAATGACCTGCTTATCCTTTAATGCGTATTTGGCGCCCATCGCCGCCGGAATGGAATATCCCATCGTGCCCATGCCGCCGGAGGTTAAAAACCGGCCGTTTTTCACGATATGGTATGCACATGACCAGATCTGATTCTGACCTACGTCTGCAACATAGACCGCATCATCTTCCATTTTTTCGGATAATCTCGCAATAAAAGCTGCCGGATCCACATATCCGGGGTGCTCCTTGCGTTTTAATTCCATTTCACTGCGGTATCCGTTTAACTGCTCTACCCAGGCATCGGAATCACAGTAAAATTCCTGCTCCTCAAAATCTTTGAAAATATGCTTGGCATCACCGACCAAAGGAAGTGTCGGTCCTACGTTTTTGCCGATCTCTGCAGGATCCACGTCCATGTGTACCAGTACCTTGTTGTCAAAAATAAGATCCGGCTGGCTGATCGCACGATCCGCCACGCGGGCACCCGCCATAATAATAAGATCGGCTTCATTCATGGCACGGTTGGCATAAGGCTTTCCGTTGTTGCCGACCATTCCAAAGTACAGGGGATGCTTTGTCGGCATAATGCCAATGCCCATCATTGTGGAAACAACCGGAATCCGATGATGCTCCGCAAAAGCGATAAGCTCTTTATCTGCCTGTGATAAAGCAACACCACCGCCGACACAGATGATCGGCCGTTTGGACTTCTGCAGCTCATGGATAACACGCTTGATCTGCTGTGGATGTCCCTTTACGGTAGGCTTGTAGGTACGAAGGGAAATTTCCTCCGGATATTCAAAATTGCCGATCTTGGCGTTTTGTACATCGAGCGGTATATCAATCAATACCGGTCCTTTTCTTCCACTCGTCGCGATATAAAATGCCTCTTTAAAAATACGCGGGATATCATTGACATCCTTGACAAGATAGCTGTATTTTACAAACGATTCCACAGCTCCTGTAATATCGGCCTCCTGAAATACATCACTGCCGAGCTGCTCGCTGTTGACCTGACCGGTAATACAGATCATGGGAATACTGTCGGCAAATGCGGTTGCAATTCCGGTAATCAAATTGGTTGCACCGGGACCGCTTGTGACGGCACAGACCCCGATACCGTCTGTTACTCTTGCCAGTCCGCTTGCTGCATGGGCAGCATTCTGTTCTGTCCTGACGAGTACGCTTTCAATATCCGAATCCAATATACTGTTGTAAAAAGGGCAGATTGCCACTCCGGGATATCCGAAAACAACCTTTACTCCCTCTTTTTCCAAACATTTAACCATTGCGTCTGCACCTATCATCTTTGTCTGTTTCCTCCCATTTATTGTCTATTCGCACAATCTCTGTGCCAGTTTCACGGCATCAGCGGCATCTCTGGAATAACCGTCTGCACCGATTTCGTCTGCATAATCCTGTGTAATAACAGCTCCGCCTATCATGACCTTTGCCTCAATTCCTTCCTGTTTGGCAAGGTCAATCACTTGCTTCATTTCCTGCATGGTGGTAGTCATCAATGCGGATAATGCAATGATTCGGGCATTGTATTTTCTGGCAGCTTCGATAATTTCCTCTCTTGGTACATCCTTTCCAAGATCCACAACCGTAAAGCCGTGATTTTTGAGCATCAGGGCTACCAGATTTTTGCCGATATCATGAATATCACCCTTTACCGTCGCAATGACGACTGTGGGCATGTCTGCATCCACACCGTCTTTTTTAAGCATCGGTTCCAGATAGTCAATCGACTTTTTCATGGTTTCCGCACTGGCGATGAGCTGCGGCAAAAAGTATTTTCCCTTATCAAACAGATCACCAACTTCGTTGATTGCCGGCATCAGTGCCTCATTTAAGATCTGCTGCGGCTCAAAACCATCCTCTACAGCTGTTTTTGTAATTTCTACAATATCTCTTTGTTTACCCTTTAACACAGCCTCTTTTACACTTCCGAGACTTCCTTCCGGCTGCATGCCGGAATTATTTTTTCCTATATCGGCAGCGGTACTTTTCTGCTTAACCTTAACCGCCAACCCGGAAATTTGGGCAGCCTCCGGATTGGCTTTCAAAAAAGCCTCTTTTGCCTCTTTGATCGCATTCATGCGGTTGATATATTGTAAATCCGCACCATCCTTGGCCATCAGGATATCCGATGAAAACGCTGCATTGACAAGCATTTCCTGATTGGGATTGGCAATGGCCATGGTAAGACCTTCCATAATTGCCATGGTTAAAAATGCACTGTTGACATTCATTCGCTCCGGCAGTCCGAAAGAAATATTGGACAGGCCGCAGATCGTAGCCAGATCATGCTCCTTGCAGTAGCGGATCGTCTGCAGTGTCTCTTTTGCAGCTAACGGATTGGCTGCTACGGTAGCCACCAGACCATCTACCACAATGTCCTCTTTTTTCATTCCCATTTTCAGGGCCCGGTCTACAATTTCATTGATAATACTTATCTTTTCATTGAGGCTCTTTGGCAGGCCTTCATCTGACAAAGGTAAAAGAATAAACATGGCTCCGTACTTCCACGCTATGGGAAGCAGGCTCTCTACCTTGGCCTTTTCAAAGGAAATTGAATTGATCAATGCCCTTCCCGGATATCTACGGAGTGCCGCCTCTATGACATCAACATGTGAGGAATCGATCGATAACGGAAGAGATGTAATATTGACAACCTCTTCTAAAACCGTCAGCATCATGGACTTTTCATCAATACCGCTCATACCCATATTGATATCCAAAATCTTAGCTCCGCTTTCTTCCTGTTCTGCGGCAAACTGGTCAATTAAATCAAGCTTTCCTTCCCGGATCTCAGCCTGAAGCTTTTTCTTGCCGGTAGGATTGATCCTTTCACCGACGATCATAAAGCAGTCATCCAGACCAAAGGTAAGACTCTGTCTTTCAGATGATAAAAACCGACGTCCTGCAAGAGATCTTGATACAACAGGAAGATTCTTGGTCTTATCTGCAAGCTTTTTGATATATTCCGGACTTGTACCGCAGCAGCCGCCTAAAATAGTCGCTCCGCTTTCTACGATCTGGATCATCTGCTCCGAAAAGGTGTCGCTGTCCATATCATAAACCGTCATTCCGTTTTCATCTAATGACGGCAGACCGGCGTTGGGCTTGGCGATCAGGGGAATATCGGTTACCTCTGCCATGGCCTCAATGATCCTGCACATCTGGTCCGGACCGGTTGAGCAGTTGGCTCCGATCGCGTCCACATGTAAATGGGATAAGGTAATGGCAGCGGACTTTGCATCTGAGCCAAACAATGTGCGCCCATCGCTCTCAAAGGTGAGAGTAGCCATAACCGGCAGCCGGCTGACTTCCATCGCCGCAATCGCCGCAGCCCTCGTCTCCTGCAAGCTCATCATCGTCTCAATGACGATCAGATCGGCTCCGGCCTTTTCTGCATATTGGATCTGCTCTTTATAAATATCCACCAGCTCTTCAAAATCAAGCGGTCCCATCGGCTTTAGCTGCTTGCCTGTCATCGTCAGGTCTGCAGCTACCAATGCTTTATCTTTGGCTATCGTCTTGGATAGCTTGATCAGCCTGGTATTGATCTCTTCGATCTGATCCTCTAAGTCATATTCTTTTAATTTGATCCGGTTCGCTGTAAATGTCGGTGCATACAAAATATCCGTACCGGCCTCTATATATGCGGTCTGTAAATCAACCAATGCCTGTTCGTGCTCTAAAATCCACTGCTCGGGACATACACCGACCGGCATACCTGCTTTCATCAGGTTGGAACCGGTCGCACCGTCCAGATATATGATCCTCTGCCTGCATAATTGTTGAAATTCCTGTTTAGTCAAAAATCCTACCTCTTTTTATTTACTATAAAAAACCCTGTATGTAACATACAGGGTTAATTATAGCATTTTTTATTTTACTGTACAATATATTGCTGACTAAAACGTATCATCCATTCCCTGCGTATAGGGATTGCTGTTGTTTACATCATTTGAAGGATTATATCCCATATATGGATTACCCTGATTTTCGGGCTGAACGCCTCCCATCGGACTTACCTGCTGATTGCGCAATACAACATAATATCCGGCCATAGTAATCATCATATAGGGTCCTGTAAAGAAGATACCGAGAATTCCAAATGTAAGACTGCTTAAAATTCCCCATCCGATAAAGCTTAACTGCATTACAAAAATTTCCCATTTATGACCATAGGTCATCTGTTTGGATTTTTCGAGTGCCTCTGTTGCGGGAATTTCCGGCTGATCCATCAGAATATAAGGTGCCATGGAATAAGCATAAGCCTTTACAAGACCCGGAATGTACAGCAACAATGACCATAAGAAAATAAACAGCTGCATATACCAGTATCCACCAAGCACATGTCCGTAATTTTTGAAGCCATCAAACATATCGCCAAATTCAACATTTTCTCCCCGGTACAGACGAAGATACAGATTCATCAGTCCAACCATAATGACCGGTGTTACAATAATCCCTGCAACATATCCGACATATGGAACAAAAGCAGCCACACAGGCAATCACCATACTGACAAACAGTGTACCGACACATAACCAGTAATTCGCTGATAAAACTTCTTTTGCACGTTTTTTAATTGCTTTACGATCTAACATAATTCTCCCTTTCCTCATATACGAAAATTGGCTGTTACTACCATAGTATGCCAAACGCAAAATGAGGCTACCCGGTCAAAATACGGGTAGCCAAAATTGCATTATTAATGAATTAAAATTTACCTGCTGTAGCAGCTTCCTCGATGGAAACAGCTGTAGATACAGTCATACCAACCATAGGGTTGTTACCTGCACCGATCAAGCCCATCATTTCTACATGAGCCGGTACAGATGAAGAACCTGCAAACTGAGCATCTGAATGCATACGTCCCATTGTATCTGTCATACCATAAGATGCAGGACCTGCAGCCATGTTATCGGGATGCAGAGTACGTCCTGTACCGCCACCTGAAGCAACTGAGAAGTATTTCTTGCCTGCTTCGAGTCTTTCTTTCTTGTATGTACCTGCAACAGGATGCTGGAATCTGGTAGGATTGGTAGAGTTACCTGTGATAGATACATCTACATTTTCTTTCCACATGATAGCAACACCTTCGCAAACGTCATTTGCACCGTAGCAGTTAACTTTTGCACGAGGGCTTTCAGCATCTTTGGAATAGCATTTTCTGGATACTTCTTTTACTGTGTTTGTATAAGGATCATATTCTGTCTCAACAAATGTAAATCCATTGACACGTGAAATGATCTGAGCTGCATCTTTACCAAGACCGTTTAAGATAACACGAAGAGGTGTCTTACGAACCTTGTTAGCTTTTTCAGCGATACCGATAGCACCTTCAGCAGCTGCGAATGATTCGTGACCTGCTAAGAAAGCGAAACATTCTGTTTCTTCTTCCAGTAACATTTTACCAAGGTTACCATGTCCAAGACCTACCTTACGGGTATCAGCAACTGATCCGGGGATACAGAATGCCTGAAGACCTTCACCGATTGCTGCAGCAGCGTCAGCAGCTTTACGGCAGTTTTTCTTAATGGCAATGGCAGCACCAACTGTGTATGCCCACTTTGCGTTTTCAAAACAGATAGGCTGAATACCTTCGATCAGGCTGTATACATCGATACCTGCAGCCATTGTGATATCTTTACATTCCTCAATTGAATTGATGCCATACTGTTTTAATACAGCAAGAATCTGAGGTTCTCTTCTTTCATATGATTCAAATAAAGCCATGTGTTTTCTCCTCCTATTCCTTACTCTTTTCTAGGGTCAATAACACGTACAGCATCCTGTACACGACCATACTGACCGGAAGCTTTGTCAAGTGCTGTCTGAGCATCATCTCCGGCTTTGATGAAATCCATCATCTTTCCGAAGTTTACATACTTGTATCCGATGATCTCATCATCTTCATCAAGAGCAACACCTGTAATATATCCATCTGTAAGTTCAAGGTATCTGGGTCCTTTTGAAAGAGTACCGTAGGTTGTACCAACCATAGAACGGGTACCTTTACCAAGATCTTCCAGACCTGCGCCGATTGCAAGACCGCCTTCTGAGAAAGCAGACTGTGTACGACCGTAAACGATCTGTAAGAATAATTCTCTCATAGCTGTATTGATAGCATCACATACAAGGTCTGTATTTAATGCTTCCATAACAGTCAGTCCGGGAAGAATTTCTGCAGCCATAGCAGCTGAGTGAGTCATACCTGAGCATCCGATTGTCTCAACCAGTGCTTCCTGGATGATTCCTTCCTTAACATTTAAGGATAATTTGCAAGCGCCCTGCTGGGGTGCACACCAGCCGACACCGTGAGTATAACCGGAAATATCCTTTACGTCTTTTGCCTTAACCCATTTTGCTTCTTCCGGGATAGGAGCACAGCCGTGATGAACGCCCTGTGCTACCGGGCACATTTCTTCCACTTCTTTTGAATAAATCATGTGAAATCTCCTTTCAATTATGTAGAATATATATATTGACAAAATACAGCACAAATCGGGTGCATGCCATAGCTTGTCACATTCTTCAAACATTTTCTCACATTTTTCTAAAAAAATCTAGTCATTATATGCTAATCATCTTAAAAAAAACAATGTAAATTTCTCCATTAGTTCGTGAGCATCATACGGTCATTTGCAAACTCTCCGCCACTGACCTCTTCAAACTTTTTCAAAAGATCGGAAACCTTGAGATTTTTCTTTTCCTCTCCTCTTACATCATAAATCACGCGTCCCTCATGCATCATGATCAGACGGTTGCCGTGTGCGATGGCATCCTTCATGTTGTGCGTGATCATAAGGGTTGTCAGATGGTCTCTGTCAATGATCTTTTCGGTTGTTTCCAATACCTTTGCGGCAGTCTTGGGATCGAGCGCTGCCGTATGCTCATCCAAAAGCAGAAGCTTTGGTTTAACGAGTGTAGCCATTAACAGGGTTAATGCCTGTCTCTGACCACCGGAAAGCAAGCCGACTTTGGAGGTCAGTCTGTCTTCCAGTCCCAGTCCCAGTGTCTTTAACAGCTCTTTGTACTCTTCTCTTTCTTTTTTGGAGGTTCCGGATTTTAAGCTGCGTGTCTTGCCACGGCGTTTTGCCAGTGCAAGGTTTTCGTCAATGCCCATGGTAGCGGCCGTTCCGGTCATCGGATCCTGAAATACCCGTCCCAGATATTTGGCTCTCTTGTGCTCGGAAAGCTTTGTGACATCAACACCGTCGATCAGGATCTGACCTGCATCTACCGGCCATACTCCGGCGATCGCATTCATCATGGTTGACTTTCCGGCACCGTTACCACCGATCACCGTCACAAAATCCCCCTCTTCCAAAGTCAGGGAAAATCCATCCAGAGCTAACTTTTCATTGACCGTTCCCGGATTAAATACCTTTGTAACATTCTTAATTTCCAGCATTCTGATTGTCTCCTTTCTTGATGGCGGGTTTTGCAAAATATTTACCTTTCCAGTAAGGGATTGCTAAGAATACAGCAACAACCAGTGCGGAAAGAAGCTTTAACAGATCGGTGTCGATACCCATCCAGATAACAATCTGCAGAACGATATAATATAAAATAGAACCAAAGGCAACGCCTAAGAGCTTTAATGCAAAGTTACGGAAAATCTTACTGAAAATTGCTTCTCCGATGATAACGGCTGCCAGTCCGATAACGATGGCTCCACGTCCCATATTGATATCCGCAAAGCCCTGATACTGTGAAAGCAGTCCGCCTGATAAGGCTACAAGTCCGTTGGAAATAACAAGGCCAAGCACCTTTGACAGATTGGTGTTGATACCCTGTGCTCTTGACATATTGGCATTGCAGCCGGTTGCACGCAGTCCGCATCCGAGTTCAGTTCCAAAGAACCAGTATAAAATACCAATTAAAAGCACGATCAGGATGATGACTACAAAAATTGTATTTTTGTAAAAAGCAACTCCTTTTATGTAACGCAGGGAAACTAACAGATCATATTTGTCAACGTTGATCGCCTGGTTGGATTTTCCCATGATCTTCAGATTGATGGAATACAGCCCAAGCTGTGTCAGAATACCTGCTAAAATTGCGGGGATACCCATAAATGTATGAAAAATGCCGGTGGCCAGTCCTGCAGCCATACCCGCAAGTGTTGCAACCAGTAGCGAAATAAATACATTTTGTCCCGATAACATCATCATAATACATACGGCACCACCGGTACAAAGCGAACCATCAACGGAAAGATCGGCAATATCCAGAATACGGAATGTAATGTAAATGCCGATCGAGGTAATTCCCCAGATCAGCCCCTGGGCAATGGCACCGGGCATGGCCGCAAATAAATTTAAAATATTCATGAAAACCTCCTAAAATTATGAAAACTACCGCCTATGCACCATGAATTTTGTCATGAATGCAGATAAGCCTTAATCATCATACCATGTTTTTATCATTTGTGAAACAAAAAAATGGGCATCCGAAACCGGATGCCCTTATCCATAAGCTTATGTAATGCTTATTCCGCTTCAATTGCAACATAATCAGAAGGAACACTGATTCCCAATGCGTCGCAGTTAGCCTTGTTGTATTCTTTTGTGAATTTAGGTGCATATTCGATCGGCATAGTGGAGATATCTTCACCGTTTAAGATCTTAACACCCATCTGGCCTGTTGCATATCCAAGATCATAGTAATTGATGGATAATGTAGCGATACCGCAGCCTGAGCAGATACCCTCTTCACCGGCAATAACAGGAACGCCTGCGGGGAGACATACATTCTGGATGATCTCTGTGTTGGATGCTACCGTATTGTCGGTAGGAACATAGATAACATCGGATTCGTTGGCTGCTGTTGTAACAACGGTTGCCAGATCGTTGGAATCAGAGAATGCATAATAATAACAGGTATAGCCCATCTCTTCCAGATATCCTTTGATGGTATCTACCTGGAACTGTGAGTTGGCTTCTGCCGAGCAGTATAACAGACCAACTGTCTTGGCATCAGGACAAAGCTCGTGAAGCATATCTGCCTGTCCATCTAAAGGTGCCAGGTCTGATGTACCGGAAATATTACCGCCAACGGTTCCGTTAAAATCTGCCAAATCCAGACCGCTTGCATAATCGGTAACAGATGTTCCCAGAACAGGGATTGTATCTGTACCGGCCTGTGCAGCCTGTAAAGCAGGTGTAGCATTTGCTAAGATCAGGTCTACCTTGTTGGATACAAAGCTGTTGATAATGGTAGAACAGGTATTGGAGTCACCCTGTGCATTCTGTTCATCAAAGGTAACGGCATCTCCGAATTCATCCGTAAGCGCATCCTTAAAGCCCTGTGTAGCTGCATCCAATGCCACATGCTGAACCAGCTGACAGATACCTACCGTATAAGTATTGTCTCCTGTTGCAGCATCTGAAGCTTCTGTTGTTGTCTCTTCTGCTGTTGCTGAAGCATCTGCTGTTGATGCATCTGTTGTTGATGCTTCCTGTGTGGAACCGCAGCCAACCAGTAAGGACGCTGCCATCACACCAGCTAAAAGCATAGCTGTTAATTTTTTCATAACTTTTCCTCCTTCATTAACGCCTCAATCTTATATTGCGGCATATACACAGGCTTCTACCTGTGTTGAAAAAAATATACACCCGGGTTTGAGCCGTCGTCAATATATTTTTATCAGATCATTTCCACAACTTTACCCTCATGTTTATAAATAGATTTTTCATCTATCCATCCGCGGATGGAATTAAGCGGGTAAATGCGGGTTTCCTTACCGATCACGGTACCGGGATTGAGGACACAGTTGCAACCGACCTGAACACCGTCACCGACAATGGCTCCGAGCTTTCTCATATTGGTCTCGATAGAGCCAAGCTGGAAGTGGACCTCAACATTTTTCTTGTCGTTTTTAATATTGGAAGTGATCGCACCAGCTCCCAGATGCGACTTGTAACCGAGGATACTGTCACCGACATAATTAAAATGCGGTGCCTCAACCTCATCAAAAAGCAGGCTGTTTTTGACCTCGCAGGAATTGCCGACTACGGTTCCCTTTCCCACAATCACATTACCGCGGATAAATGCACAGTGTCTGATCTGTGCTCCCGAATCAACGATACAGGGACCGGTAATACTTGCAGTCGGTGCAACAACTGCTGATCTCGAAATCCAGACATTATCTGAAACCTGTTCAAATTCGTCTGCAGGAAGCATCGGTCCCAGTGCCAGAATAAAGGATTCCAGACGCGGAAGAACCTCCCACGGATATTCAATTCCGTCAAACAGCGGTGCAGCAATTGTCCTGCTGTAATCAAAGTAATTTTTTGCATTAAACATCTCTAACATAACCCATTTCTCCTTCTCTTATATAAAATTGCAATTTCCTACACCTATTGATACTTAAACATCGGCACAGAAGACTGTTTTAATATTTTACTACGAACCGGAAGCTTTGCTTTTTTTGCCTTTTTTGGCAGTTGATGCTGTATAGAAGCTCTTGACATAAGGAGCTCTCTGATTGAGGTAGGAACGGTTGTCATATTTTTTGACATAATCCGTACGCCTGTTGATAAATCCCTTCAGCTTCTCCATATATTCATCTGACGAAATCTCGCCGCCTGCGACCTGTGTAAGCCCCTTCTCCCAGCTTGCTGTCAACGTCGGCTCAAGCATGGACTTGATCGAGCACTTGACAACCTCGTAGATCATTTCCCCCATACAGGTAGGTGTGATGATCTGTGTCTTTTTGTTTAGATTGAGGTAGTTGATGGATACCAGCTTTTTCAGGATCTCGGCTCGAGTCGCGGAAGTCCCGATCCCGCTTCCTTTGATCAATTCCCGCAGCTCCTCTTCCTCGATCAGCTGGCCTGCATTTTCCATTGCTAAGATCAGCGAACCGGAATTGTAACGCTTGGGCGGTGAAGTCTCGCCTTCCCGGATCTCCAGCTTATCTTTTATTATTTTATCGCCTTTTTTCAGCTGTGACAACAACTGAAAAAACTGCGGGTCGACTTTTGTTTCCCTGTTGTCGGCTCCGTCATCCGTCCTGCCGTCCTTTGTCTGTTCTCCGTTATCAGGCGATGCTTCTTTTTTCTTAAAAAACGAATACTCCGTAACAGCCAGATAGCCTTTGGAGGTCTGTACCTTGAAGCTTGCAAAAAAGCTTTCATCCAGACATTGAAGTGTCAGGGACATCTTTTCATACTCTGCCGGCGGATAAAAAATACTTAAAAACCTGCCACATATCAGCTCATATACCTTGGCTGACGTCGGATGCAGGCTGTTTAATGCCCCAAAGCCCTGACCGGTCGGAATGATCGCATAGTGGTCGGTAATCATCTTATCATTGACGTATTTTGTCTTTGCGATATTGGCATACCTTTTATCATTTAAAACATATGCCGCTTTCTGAGCCATCGGCTGATACGTGGTAAGCCCTCTGATATTTTTATCTATTTCTTTGGCAACTGCAGTGGATAGTACTCTTGCATCCGTACGCGGATAGGTTGTCAGCTTCTTTTCATAAAGCTCCTGTGCGATCCGCAGCGTCTCATCCGGACTGATCTTGAACAATCTGGAGCAGTCATTCTGCAATTCGGCAAGGTTGTATAGTAACGGCGGATTTTTCTTTTCTTTTTTCCGCTCCAGCTTCTTTATCGTCATTTCCTGCGGCGGACTGCACTTTTCGATCAGTGTCATCGCAGTCTCTTTCTTTTTGAAGCCGTTTTCTTTATATAAAAGCGGAGACTGGAAATATTCCGAACCCTCCACAGCTCTCCATTCACTTTCAAAATCATGCTCGGAAAGCTTCATCGAGGCAACCACTCGAAAAAACGGTGTCTTGTCAAAATGACGGATCTCCCGTTCCCGGTCAACCACCATTCCCAGTACACAGGTCATGACCCTTCCGACAGAAATCACGGCATTTTTATCCATGGATAAGGCATATTTGACATAATCACCGTATTTCAAGGTCAGAAGTCTGGAAAAATTGATACCCATCAGATAGTCTTCCTTGGCCCTGAGATATGCAGAATCACACAGATTGTCATACTCTGACAGATCCTTGGCTTCCCGGATTCCACGGATGATCTCTTCTTCCGTCTGTGAATCGATCCAGACCCTTTTTCTTACTTTACCCTCTACATGAGCCTCCTGCTCGACCAGACGGTAAATATATTCTCCTTCCCGTCCGGAGTCGGTACACACATAAATACAGGAAACATCTGCCCTGTTTAAAAGACCGCTTACGATATTAAACTGTGCTTTGACACTGTCAATGACATGATATTTAAACTGATCTCCCGGCGGAAAGAAAGGCAGTGTAGCCATGCTCCATCGCTTGAGCTTTTCATCATATGCATCCGGATAACTCATGGTAACCAGATGACCGACACACCATGTCACAATATAATGCTCTGATTCCATATATCCATTGCCGGATTTCATATTTTCCTTCAGTGCCTTGGCAAATTCCCTTGCCACACTGGGTTTCTCAGCAATAAATAAATTTTTACCCATAAAACTTCCTTTCTTAGAAGTGCTCTAAAATATCTGCAAAAGAAAGTAAGTGTATATTCTTTTTCATCCGCGACTCCAAGCTCAGTTTTTCATCAAAATCACGGAAAGAAACAATATAATATTCTTTTTCTCTCATCCTTGCCTCGGTGGCCGCCTGTACCAGACTCTCGTAGTCATCGTAGGTCATCCTGGTCTTGATCCGGTCACATAAAACAACATGATACACCGAGTGGCTTTTCCATACAAACGGGATCTGGTTCTGCTTCCCCAAAAAGCAGTCCGAAGCCGAAACATCCGCCGGATCCAAAATTCCCTGTATGCAGAAATATTCCTTTAGGATCTCTTTTAAATATTTACTGCAGTATTTTAAAAGCTCATCGCGGATGTATTTATCATAAAAGGTCTTTTCATCCATCTGCAGCAGTTCATCTTCATGAATATAGACAAATTTAAACCAGAAGGCAGTAAAATGATTGCTGATATCGTAAATTCCCTTCCGGCTGTTATCATGACCGGCACAGTCAATGGAATAAATTTTGTTGATCTGCTCCTGTTCCATCAAAGTCCGCAGATATACACTGATCTTGGCTCTTGAAAATCCCGTGATCCGGTAAAGATCATTTAACTTGGTATTGCCATTTGCCATACTGATCAAAATGGTATCGTATACACTGCTTTCCCGCAGACCGGACATGCTGTATGAATATCCCGCCTGACGCAGGAAAGAACGCTGTGATAAAATATACGTGATAATATTATCCTCAACGGACAACTCGACATCAAAATAATTCCAGAGTCCGGGAATACCTCCGTAGATTGAATACATAATAAACAGATCTGCACGGCTGTACTGTGGATAAATCTGACATATATTTTGAAAAGACAGCGGTTTTACCTTGTAAAAGCCACTGATAGATGCTACCGTCCTGCCAAAGGTCCTGACCATCGCGGTTTCGACCCAGTTGACTTCAGACGATACAAGAATAATCAGGAAATTACCACTCTGCATCAGATTGATCAAAACCGGCATAAAGTCTTCATTTTTAGAAAATTCCTGAAACTCATCAATGATCAGAATCTTCTTTTGATCGGTATCAAGCTGTTGTAATTTCCGGATTTCCTGTTCCAGACTGTCCAACATCCATTCCTTTACAATGGGCTTGGACAGGAAATAGGAATGAGGAATATCCTTGCAGAAATCCAAAAGAAACGATGTCTTTCCAATGAATTTCTGACCGTAAAAAACAATCATCTGACTGCCGTTTTGCTCCATATATCCGTTAAAAAATGTATATTCCCGATTGCGACCAACTAACATAAATACCTCTTACCCGTTTTATGCTTCCTTTTTTTTCATTAATTTGACAAGCTCATTCTCGGGCATCGGCCTGCCAAGTAAAAATCCCTGAATGTTATCACATTCTATTTGTTTGAGATACTCATACTGCGCTTCTGTCTCAACACCCTCTGCTACAGTCTCATAGCCGAGCTTTTTGACCATGGAAACAATAGATTCGGTAATAACCTTTGTACTTTCATCCTCAATGACCGTATCAATAAATGATTTATCAATCTTTAACGTATCAATCGGCAGGCCCTTCAGATAGGAAAGCGACGAAAAGCCTGTACCAAAATCATCCAGTGAAATCTTGATTCCATAATCCTTTATAATATGCAGCTTCTCAACAACCTGCTCAAAATCATCGATCAGAACGCTCTCGGTAATCTCAAGCTCTATATCTCCCGGATTGACCCGGTACTTTTCAAGCAGTTCAAATAAATTGCTGACAAAATCAGGACGTTTATACTGCAAAGCCGAAATATTGAGGGATAAAACCATATTGCAGTGATATTTTTTACGCCAGTCAGCGTATTTACGGACACCTTCTTCGAGAACCCAGCTTCCGATCGGTACGATCAGACCGCTTTTTTCCGCTAACGGGATAAAATAACCGGGACTGATCAGTTTACCGTTTTCATCCTTCCAGCGGATCAGTGCCTCTACCCCTCGCAGCTCTCTGGTCTTTGAATCAAATTGTGGCTGATAATACAGGACAAACCGATTCGTATTGATCGCTTCCTTGAGACGGTTTTCCAGATTGACTTTATCCAGAAAATCCTTGTATATCGGAACTTCAAAGTATTTCATCTGATTGGTTCCAAGCTCTTTGGCCTTGAACATAACAACCTCTGCGCAATTGATCAGCTCAAGACTGTTGGTGGCCGTTTCCGGATATTCCGCTACACCGGCACACAATGTGATAAAGATTTCGTGTCCGCCCAACAGACGGAACGGTTTTTCAATCCTTTTTAATATCTGGTTGAAAATATATTCGGCGCTGTGATTCCCCACCGGATTTTTGACTGCCAGATAAAATGTATCATCATTGACATGGGATGCGATCATCCTGTCATCCAAAAGTTCCTTTAAAAACAAGCCAAACGACTGTACCAGTTCATCTCCGGCCACAAGTCCCAATCCGTCATTGACCTTTTTAAAATGATCAAAATCTATACAGATAACCGCAATTGTCTCGTTTTTGTCCTCGGCATTCCGGATCCATTCGCTCAGGATGCGTACAAAATAATTGCGGTTGTATAATCCGGTCAATGTATCATAATAAGCCATATACTGCAATTCTTCGTTTTGCTTTTTCATCTTGGAGATATCCCGTATGCGAATAACCTTTTCTACAGGAGTATCATCATGGTATATGACCGTACATTCAAATTCAAGCCATACATTGCGTCCCTTTAAATGACATTCCAATACGGCATTTCCTTTTCGTGTTTTTTCCAGATAGAGGAGCTTTTGCAGATTTCCCTTATAGGTATCTTCGACACTTTCCATGATCTTAATAAAATCTCCGTCATTTAAGACAGGAAAATCAAAAAAGCTGGACCAGTTTCCCAAAACATTCAGGCTTCTTTTATTAAAATCGACATAAATAAAAGCATTTCGAGAGGTAGAACAAACTAACTGATACATCTTCTCTTTTCCATCCATCTGCTTAAGTACAGACTGCGCCATGTCCAATTGGAACTGTAGGTTGTTCATATATAATCCCCTCTCAAAATGCTCTTACACTTTGCTCCTGATATAATTTATTTTTTGTTAATATAACCCTTTGCTTTTAATAACTCTGCACAAAGCACAGCGCCACCGGCTGCACCTCTTACGGTATTGTGTGAAAGACCGACAAACTTGTAATCATAAATGGAATCCTCACGCAGACGGCCGATTGAAATTCCCATTCCATGCTCGTAATCCACATCTGCCTGCACCTGAGGTCTGTTGTCCTCTTCCATATAACGGATAAACTGCTTGGGAGCTGAAGGAAGCTCAAGCTCCTGAGGAAGGCCTTTGAAGGTTACCAGCTTTTCGATCAGCTGTTCCTTGGTAGGGTTCTTTCTGAATTTTACGAAAACAGCAGCTGTATGTCCGTTTAATACAGGAACACGGATGCACTGGCAGGAGATCTTCGGCTCAGTTGCCGGTACGATTTCTCCGTTTTCAACTTTTCCGTAAATACGAAGCGGCTCTTTTTCACTCTTTTCTTCTTCACCACCGATATAAGGAATGATATTTTCTACCATTTCCGGCCAGTCCTTAAATGTCTTTCCGGCACCGGAAATAGCCTGATATGTTGTGGCGATCACTTCATAAGGCTCAAACTCTCTCCATGCATACAGTACCGGAGCGTAGCTCTGAATAGAACAGTTGGGCTTAACGGCAACAAAGCCTTTGGTAGTGCCCAGACGTTTTTTCTGTGCTTCGATCACTTCTACATGCTCAGGATTGATTTCCGGAATGATCATCGGAACATCCGGTGTCCATCTATGAGCAGAGTTGTTGGAAACAACCGGTGTCTCTGTCTTGGCATATGCATCTTCGATTGCTCTGATCTCTTCCTTTGTCATATCTACTGCAGAAAAAACAAAGTCAACCTCGGAAGCAACTGCTTCTACATCATTTACATTTTTAACAATGATATTTTTAACAGCTTCCGGCATGGGTGTTGTCATTTTCCATCTTCCGCCAACAGCCTCTTCGTATGTCTTTCCGGCACTTCTCGGGCTTGCTGCAATGGTTGTAACCTCAAACCAGGGATGATTTTCCAGTAAAGAGATAAATCTCTGACCAACCATTCCGGTTCCACCTAAAATACCGACTTTCAACTTCTCACTCATTTTTTAATCTCCTCATATCTTAATTTTATCAGATCCTTTTCCGGCGCTTTATCCGGTATGAACCTGTAATTTATATAGTAACATGTGCTCTCATAACCTCTAGTAAATGCGGTTATTGTCCTTCCAGTCGCTCTCCAAATATTCCTTTTCCATGGCAATCACCTTGTCCATGGCGGCTTTTCCGGGAGCTCCGATGGTCAGACGCTTTTCGACGCAGGTCTTTAAGCTGACCGCTTCATAAATATCGGGCTCAAATACATCGCTGATTGCTTTAAACTCATCCATGGTAAGATCCAGGATTGCTTTGTTTTTCTCGATGCAGGTCAGTACCAGCTTGCCGATAATGCTGTGTGCATCCCGAAACGGCACTCCGTGATTGACCAGATAATCAGCGGCATCCGTTGCATTGGTAAATCCGTTCATGGCACTCTTTTCCATGACATCCTTGCGGAATTTCATGGTCGTGATCATGCCGTTGAAAAGACCGAGACACCCTTTGACCGTATCAATGGCATCAAAGGTCAGCTCCTTGTCTTCCTGCATGTCTTTATTGTATGCAAGAGGAAGTCCCTTTAAGGTCGTAAGCATTGACATAAGCGCACCATATACACGACCGGTTTTTCCTCTGACAAGCTCTGCAATGTCGGGATTTTTCTTTTGAGGCATGATACTGCTTCCGGTTGAATAAGCATCATCGATCTCCACAAACTGATATTCATTGGAATTCCAGATGATGATTTCTTCACTGAAGCGGCTAAGATGCATCATGATCGTAGATAAAGCACTTAAAAACTCTACCACATAATCCCTGTCGGCAACTGAATCCATACTGTTGAGGGTCGGTCCCTCAAAGCCAAGCAAGGATGCGGTATACACGCGGTCAAGCGGATAGGTCGTACCTGCCAGTGCGCCGGAACCGAGCGGGCAGTAATTCATACGGTGATAGATATCCCTCATACGAAGCCTGTCTCTTTTAAACATTTCGAAATAGGCGCCCAAATGATGTGCTAACGTAACCGGCTGTGCCTTTTGTAAATGCGTAAAGCCGGGCATATACGTCTCCGTATTTTCTTCCATGATGGAAAGCAAAGAAACCAACAGCTCCTTTAACAGCTCATCCACTAAAAGAAGCTCACTGCGGATATATAATTTCATATCTAGTGCCACCTGGTCATTGCGGCTTCTGCCTGTGTGAAGCTTTTTGCCCACATCACCGATCCTGTCGATCAGATTGGCCTCTACAAAGGAATGTATATCCTCATATTTGTCCGTGATCTTGAGCGTGCCGTTTTCGACATCATCTCTTATGCCGGTAAGTCCTTTTACAATGGCATCCTTTTCATCCTTTGTCAGAATGCCCTGCTTTTGCAGCATAACCACATGTGCAATACTGCCTTCAATATCCTGACTGAAAAATTTCTGGTCAAAAGAAATGGATGCATTGAACCGGTATACCAGTTCATCCGTATCTTTTGTAAATCTTCCGCCCCAAAGCTGTGCCATGACGTTCCTCCGATTCTTATGTTAAAACTAAATTTGATAATACCATACACACCCTGTTTTTTCAAGTTGATATGAACAATGCTTAATAAATTCCATACATTAATAAAAAAGAAGTAGTGAAATATGGACACAATTATTCAACTGGAAAACATTTCTTTTTCTTATCACAGACAGGATGGAGAAATTCTTGCGCTTTCCGACGTTTCCTTTTCGGTCAAAAAAGGCGAATTCGTATCCATTGTAGGGCCAAGCGGCTGCGGTAAATCAACGATTCTGTCCATTCTTGCAGGACTGCAGAAGGAAGAAGGCGGACATCTGAAAATCAGTCCATCCGTCGATTTTGGTTATATGTTTCAACAGGATCTGCTGCTTCCTTATCTGACTGTCTGGAAAAACGTGTGTCTTGGTCCATCCATTCATCATAAAAAAGACGCTTCTGTTTATCAATATATTGAAGACTTATTGGAAAAATACGGCCTGTCCGGCTTTCGTAATAAATATCCGTCCCAGTTATCCGGTGGCATGCGTCAAAGAGCAGCTCTTATCAGGACACTGGCACTAAATCCGGATGTTTTACTGCTGGATGAACCCTTTAGTGCCCTGGACTACCAGACAAGACTGCTTGTTGCTGATGATATCGGACAGATCATCCGGAGTGAGAAAAAAACTGCCCTGCTTGTAACACACGATCTGTCGGAAGCCATCAGTCTGTCCGACAAGATCATCGTGCTTTCCAAACGGCCTGCATGCGTCATCGATATTCTTGACATTTCTATTCCCGGAAAAGAAAAAGGATCCTTGTTTGTCCGCAAACAGCCCGAATTTAATGATTATTTTCAACTTCTTTGGAAGGAGATGAATTCCCATGACGAAGGCTCATGAATTATATTTAAAAAAGCTCACACGCTATAAAAATTTTATAAAAATAACCAGAATTTTGGTTTTCGTCGTTTTTTTATCCCTGTGGGAGGTGGCTGCGCGGCTTGACTGGATTGATGAGTTTTTCTTTAGCTCTCCCGGTAAAATTGCAGCCTGGTATATGAAATCGATTATCTCCGGCGAACTGTTTCTGCACATCGGATATACGCTGCTTGAAACGATTCTGAGCTTCCTTTTAGTCATGCTTCTTACGATTTTGATCGCATCTGTTTTGTGGTTTTCCAAACCGCTCGCCGATATTTTTGAGCCATCTCTGGTTATCTTAAACAGCCTGCCAAAATCGGCGCTTGCACCGCTATTCATTGTCTGGCTCGGAACCGGAACAAAAACCATCATCATAGCCGGAATATCCGTTGCTGTCTTTGGCTCTGTCATCAGCCTGTTCACACAGTTTAAACAGACAGACGAAGACCGCAGAAAACTGATTCTGACACTCGGTGGAAACAATCTGGATGTCTACCGTAAAATCGTGCTCCCTTACTCCGTTCCCACACTGATCAACTCCACCAAAGTCAACATCGGACTATCTCTGGTCGGTGTTATCATCGGAGAGTTTCTGGCTGCCAGAAGAGGACTTGGCTACCTGATTATTTACGGCACACAGGTATTTAAACTGGATATGGTCATTTCGGCTATTATCATCCTTTGTTTTATTGCCTATGGTCTTTATTTTCTGATTCAGATTTTGGAAAACCACATCCCGTTTATGAACGAAGAATAGAAAAAGGAAAAGTCGGTTCCGGCAAATGTCGGTTCCGATGTTTTCTTTTTGGAATCTGTCTTTATATCTTTTTTTCATATTCATCTAAGAAATGGTGCCGCACTCCGTCTTTTTTGTATGCGATCACCGTATTGAGATTAACATTTTCCACAGATTTGAAGATATTATTTTCAATAAAAGGATTATCCTTTTTTAAAGCCGCGATCAGCTTTTTGGTTTCCAGCCTCTTGGATGACGTTGTCCCATCTTCATGACAGGTGCTGCAGGTTTCGGTAAAATGGCAGGCACACTGTAAAAAATGCAGTTCATTGTAATCACGCCATTTGCAGATGTCCTCTTCCCGGATCAGGTACATCGGCCTTATCAGCTCCATGCCTTCAAAATTGATGCTGTGAAGCTTGGGCATCATAGTCTGGATCTGTCCGCCATGAAGCATTCCCATAAGGATCGTCTCTATCACATCATCAAAGTGATGTCCCAAGGCTATTTTATTGCAGCCAAGCTCTTTTGCCTTGCTGTACAGATATCCGCGCCGCATTCTTGCACACAGATAACAGGGACTTTTTTCAACGGTATCGACTGCATCAAAAATATCACTTTCAAAGACCGTGATCGGGATTCCCAGTTGTCTGGCATTGCTTTCTATTAACATCCGGTTTGCCTTGTTGTATCCGGGATCCATTACTAAAAAGGTCAGTTCAAACGATACCTGTCTGTGTCTCCGAATCTCCTGAAACAGCTTGGCCATCAGCATGGAATCCTTGCCCCCGGATATGCAGACAGCAATATGGTCTCCCTCCTGTATCAGCTGATAGTTTTTACACGCTTTTGCAAATTTGGAAAATAACTCCTTGTGGTATTTTTTCTGGATACTGGCCTCTGCCCTTTTCTGCTTTTCCATTAAATCATCTGTTTCACTCTGCATGACTGAGATCAGATATGCATTGTATCCGCCGATCAGGCTATAGGCATCAAATCCCTGCTGCTCTAAGAAATCCGCCACACTCTGTGATACCTCACCTCTCTGGCAATACAATATCCATACTTTATCTGTCGAAAGCTTTGAAAGCGCCTTCCGGCAATCTTTAAAAATTTCTTCCTTATTTACCGGAACAGCCCCCGGTATTCCACCATAAAGCAGACTTCCTTCATCCCGGATGTCGATCAAAACGTATGAATCCGGAGCCATAGCTTTCATATCCGATATTTTAATCTCTTTCATCTCTGATTCTACTCTTTCTTTATCTGATCTGTCTTTTTCTCATTTTCCGGATGGTCCAGACATGAATAAAGCATCTATCAGATTGATAGATGCTTTATTCATCACATCCTGTATCACACGATCTTTTACATGATACAAGACTAATACTATATTTTTATTGTGTCAATATTCTTTTTGAGATCAATGGCAATAGAATTGACATTCTGTGCTTCTTTGCCAATCTTGCGAATAATGGCATTTGCTTCTGTGGCACAGGCAAGTGTTTCCTCAGTGCTCGCCGCATTTTCTTCTGCGATTGCAGATAAGTCGGAAACAATATCAACAACCTGAACTCTGGCTGCATCCAGCTGCTCAGTCCTGTCAGTAATATGTCTGATACCATCCAGAGAAGATGCAATTCCGTTTTTCACTTTTTGGAAAGATTCCTGTGTGGCTAAAACATCCTTGTTCTGCTGTTCAATAATGCCTTTGATCTCACCCATGATCGCAACAGATTTTTCAGATTCCTGTGTGATCTTGGTAATGATCTCTTCAATCTGCTTTGCCGATGTATTGGACTGCTCTGCAAGCTTCTGGATCTCAGCCGCAACAACAGCAAATCCTCTTCCGGCCTCTCCGGCACGCGCTGCTTCAATAGATGCATTGAGTGATAACAGATTGGTCTCACTTGCTATCTCTGTGATCATTTCTACCGCTGCTCTGATATCGGTAACACAGTCGTTGGTAACCGTTGTCTGCTTGGATATAAGCTCAACGGATTCTCTGGTCTTGTCATTAACGGCGCTCAACTGTGTCAGAATCTGAACCGCATCATCACCGGCTGAATTCATTTCTTTAGAGGTACTTCTTAATTCATCTACATCATTGGTAGTATCTACGATCATATTGCCCATCGTAATAACATGCTCTGTTGCCTTCTGGGTCTCATCAGCCTGATTACCGGCACCGGTCGCAATTTCATTGGTGGCAGTCTCAACCTGCGACATCGTTTCGATACTGTCCACAACGCTCTGTGTCATATTGTCGGATGCGGCATAAACACGGTCGGCCATATCCTTGACCCCTGCCATAAACTCTTCCAGTCTTGTCTCCAGTTCGATAACCGAAGCACTGATCTCGCCGCTCTCATCACCTCTTGCGGTATATTTTTCCAGATCCGGATTCTTGGTAAAATCCAATCCTGACATTTTCTTGATTTCCTGATTTAATACCGTAATCGGCTTTACGATCCTGATCGCAATAAATGTGGTAAAAGCGATATAGAAAAGCAGTACACCAGCAGCTGCGGCAATTCCTATAATCGTAACCTCTCTCATTTCCGCAAAAATCTCATGCTCGTCCGCTGTAACAACAACAATAAATGAAGCAGAACCGTCTACATAATAGGATGCATATTTTTTGACACCATTAAAATCATATTTGATAAGCGCCGGCTCCGGTATCTCTCCCTGCTCAATCTGACTAACCAGCTGTTTGACCGCGGCATTTTCTACCGGCTGTCCGATCTTTTCCGGTGTGGGATGAAACAGCATCGTGCCATCACCAGAAACAACATATGTATAGCTGGATGGAATATCACTTACAGCAACATCTCTTACAACACGGCCAAGCGTACTTGAATTGAGGGCAACAGCACTGCCACGCTCTGCTTTGATCGTGTCGATCTCTTTTCCGGTTATCTTTGCCAGATCAGTCATATAGTCTTCCGTCAGCTCGGACAGATTGCTCTTTGCCTTCGGAATGACAATCAGCATCACAATGCAGACAACAATGACCAAGGATACCGAAACCAGAGATACTACTTTTCCAGTTATTGAATTTAATTTCTTCATATCATTTCCCCCATTGATATTTATAAAATTATACCAGTATTTTATCAAAATCAGACAAAAAAATCAACATTGTGAACAAAACAAATCAAAAGTCAGATAATACTCATGTAAAAAGTATGTAAAATCCTGCAACAGCTTATAACAACAATCTTAAAATAAAAAAACAGAGGATCCTATGCAAAGATCCTCTGTGTAATAAAGCTTCCTAACGGACTCGAACCGTCGACCTTCTCATTACGAGTGAGACGCACTACCAACTGTGCTAAGGAAGCAATCTAGATATATAATATTCAGACCAAAACTTATTATATACAAAGATATTTGAGAATGCAACTGTTTTTCTTACTCTGCCATATGAATATCCAGCTGCGGGAACGGAATTTCAATGCCCGCACCATCCAGAGCATCTTTCAGCCCCTCCAGGATCTCCGCTCGAAGATTCCAATAATCTTCTGTTTTGGCGTAACATTTTACGCAGAGTATGACCGCACTGTCTGCCAGCTCTTCGACGCTGACTACCACATCCTTATCCTGCATGACAAGGGTATGACCTTTTACAAAATCATACAAAACCTGTCTTGCCTTGTGGATATCAGACTGATAAGAAATCCCGACATTGACATCCAGCCTGCGGAACTGTGCTGTTGTATAATTGACCAGACTGGTATTGGCCAGTGTACCGTTGGGCAGAATAACGGTACGGCCGTCAACGGTCAGCAGTTTGGTATAAAACATCTGGATTTCTGTTACGTTTCCTTCATTGCCATTGGAATCCTCTTTGATATAGTCTCCAACCTTGAAGGGCTTTAAAAGCAGGATCAGGATTCCTCCCGCAAAATTAGCAAGACTTCCCTGCAGTGCCAGGCCGATCGCCACTCCGGCCGAACCGATGACGGCAACCACACTTGTCGCATCCAGTCCCAGTCCGCTTGCGATCATAAATAATAAGATGACATACAGGCCCACTTTTACAAATGAATCGGTAAACTGGATCACTCCCGTATCTACCTTGGCCTTTGTCATGGAATGCCTGACAATCTTTCGAATCATCCTGATCACCCACATCCCGATAAATAAAAATATCAGGGCTAAAACAATGCGGATGCCCAGATTGAGTGCCTTTTGCGGCATTTGTTCAAGATATGCTTTTAGGATACTTACCTTTTCTTCAACCTCTTCGGGCGTTAATTCCTCAATATCCGTAGTGGCAAGACCTTCTATCGATCCAAAACAGGGAAAAAACATATCAGATCATTTCCTCCTCAAACTTTTTACGTTTATTTTCGATGTCCTTTGCTTTTTTTTCAAGATCCTGTGCTCTTTGCGCCGCATCCATGGATTTTTTGAGAGCATCCTTGGCAACCAGTTCAGCCTCCTGGGCAACAGCTCTTGCAGCAATTGCAGATTCTTTAAGTTCATCTTCCTGGGCAATCAGCTCCTGGAGCTTTCTGGATTCTTCCCGTCTTTGCCTTGCGATCGCACGCTTTTCCTCTATTGCAGCCTTCTCCTTTTCTGAAAACGGCGTGTAAGAAAAGACAACGACACTGAATGCTGGTGAAGTAATGCGGATGGATTCTTCTCTTTCATCACATTCATCCAGATCACTGCTGAGTGCTTTTGTATTGCTAAATCCGTTTCCGCCGTATTTTTTCAGGTCGGAATTAAATATTTCCTTGTATTTACCGGCATACGGAACTCCGATTTTGTAGCCCTTCCGGTCCACACCGGAAAAATTGCACACAACAACTAATGATTCTTTTGCGTTACCTGTCTTCCGGATGAAAACAAGGGTATTTTCATTGCCGGATATATTGTTGATCCATTCAAAGCCATCCGGATTTTCATCCATTGTATACAATGCCGGATGTGATTTATATAATTCGTTGAGTGCCGTCACATACTGATGCATATTTTTGTGGTCATCATATTTTAGCAGATCCCACTCGATGCTGCGTTCTTCATTCCATTCATCAAATTCTCCAAAATCCTGTCCCATAAAGAGGAGCTTCTTGCCTGGATGCATCATCATATATCCGTATGCAGCCCTCAGGTTTGCGAATTTCTCCGGAATGTCCCCGGGCATCTTTCCAACCATTGCAGACTTGCCATGGACAACCTCATCATGGGAGAGCGAAAGGATAAAGTGCTCGCTGTATGCATAAACCATACTAAAGGTCAGTTCTCCGTGCCGACCGGCGCGGAATAACGGATCACACTTCATATAATCCAGGAAATCATTCATCCAGCCCATATTCCATTTATAATCAAAGCCAAGCCCGTCTTTTTTTACAGAGGCGGTTACATTGGGCCATGCTGTTGATTCTTCTGCTATCATCATAACAGAAGGATCTGTTTTTTTAATAATACTGTTTAAATGCTTCAAAAATTCCACGGCTTCCAGATTTTCCTTGCCGCCATACATATTCGGCACCCAGTCTCCGTCATTTCTGCCATAATCAAGATACAGCATGGAGGCAACCGCATCCATACGGATACCGTCTGCATGATATTCCTTAAACCAGTACAAAGCATTGGCGATCAGGTAATTTTTAACCTCCGGTCTGCCATAGTCAAAGATCAGTGTCCCCCAGTGCGGATGCTCTGCTTTTCTTTTGTCAGCGGGCTCATACAGGCTGGTGCCGTCAAAACCGCAAAGGCCATGTACATCACGCGGGAAGTGTGCGGGTACCCAGTCTAAGATCACACCAAGACCTTCCTTGTGAAGGTAATTGATAAAATACTGAAAATCCTGCGGTGTTCCATATCGGGAGGTCGGTGCATAATAGCCAATGACCTGATATCCCCAGGAAGCATCTAACGGATGCTCCATAACCGGCATCAGCTCAACATGCGTATATCCGGTCTTTTTCGCGTATTCAGCAACCTTTGGTGCAAGCTCTCTGTAATTGTAAAAATCCCTGCCATCATCGGGCTTTGCAAAAGATCCGAGGTGGATCTCAAGGACACTCATGGGATTCTTGTGCATATCTGTTTTTTTACGGTTTTCGATCCAGGAATCATCCTCCCATGAAAAACCGGTCAGATCATATACTATAGATGCCGTATCCGGACGCTTCTGGCTGTATATGCCATAAGGATCCGCCTTCAGAAAGGTCAGTCCGCCCTTTGCCTTGATTTCAAATTTGTAGTTGTCCCCGATATTTGCCCTGGGGATAAAAAGCTCAAAGATGCCGGAATCCCACAGGCGGCGCATCTGATGGATTCTGCCATCCCAGCGGTTGAAATCACCGACAACACTGACACGCATCGCATTGGGTGCCCAGACTGCAAACAACACGCCATGTACCCCATCAATAACATAGGGATGTGCACCGAGCAGATGATATATCTCATAATGGATACCCGCATTAAATTTTTCAGCATCCTTTTTGGTAATGACAGGCTCATAAGCATAAGGATCATAAAAGGTATCGGTTGTTCCGTCTTCCATACGGACAGAAAAGCTGTATTTATCCAAGGAAACGGTCTTGGGGATCAGAACTGCAAAAAATCCCTCTTCGTCCGCCAGTTCCATAGCATATTCTTTATTTTTGGTATGCAGGACAGCCTCCACCGCCTGCGGATAGAAAAGCTGTACCAGATTGCCGCCGCTGACAGGATGTACTCCGAGAATATTTTGCGGCTGATCTTCTTCTGAATATGTAATTCCTTCAATGGCAGCCCAGTCCATCAACTTATATAATTTATTCGTCATATTGTTTTTCTCCTCTTGTTATGTCATGAATAAACAGACCACTGCGAAGCTTTGGTTCAAACCATGTGGATTTGGGCGGCATCAGCCGATGTGCATCTGCCACGGCAAACAATTCCCCAATGGAGGTCGGATACATGGAAAAAGCACAGGCAGCTCCATCATCCACTCTCTTTTCCAGCTCCCCTAGTCCACGGATACCTCCGACAAACTCGATCCGGTTGTCGGTCGTAGGATCCTTTATGGAAAACAATTTGTAAAGTACATAATCCTGAAGAATGGATACATCCAGACTTTTTACAACATCAGAATCAAGCAGGTGCTCTTTTGCTTTCAGACAATACCAGGTATGATCCATATACATGCCAAATGTCCCCTTGTGCCTGGGTGCATACGGTGTATGTTCCGCTCTTGAAATCTCAAAATCTGTTTGGAGTGCAGTAATCAGACTGTCCTTTGTATAGCCGTTCCACTCTTTCAGTACACGGTTGTAATCTAAAATCTTTAACTCATCATCCGGGAATAAGACCGACAGAAAATAATTGTATGCTTCCGATCTGTCATCCTGCGGATACTGTTCCTTACGCTTCAGCGATACTTTAACTGCAGATGCACAGCGATGATGTCCGTCTGCAATGTAAATAGACTTCATGGCGGCAAACCGTCCCATGATCGAAGCAATATCCTTTTCATCATCTATGATCCAGACCGTATGCCCTACCCGGTCATCGGAAACAAAATCATAAACCGGAGCTTTTATCATTGTACGCTCTACGATTTTTTTTAATTCATCATCCTTGCGGTATGCCAGAAAAATAGGACCGGTCTGCGCATTGGTCGTGTCCACATGACGGATACGGTCAAGCTCCTTGTCCGCCCTTGTATTTTCATGACGCCGGATTGTCTGATCTACATAATCATCCACCAGACAGCAGCCCACAAGTCCTGTCTGTGAACGGCCGTTCATTGTCAGACGGTAAATATAATAACAGGGCTTTTCTTCTTTTATAAAACGGCCGTCAGCGATCATGCCGCGCAGCATTTCATCAGCCTTTTGGTATACTTTATCCGAATACATATCCGTATCATCTGTAAACTGTGTTTCCGGCCGGTCAATGTTTAAAAACATATCCGGATGGCCTTCCACCACTTTTTTAGCTTCTTTGCGACTATATACGTCATAAGGAAGGGATGCGATCTTTGCCTCATATCCTGCCTTTGGACGAATTGCCCGAAATGGTCTTATTTCTGCCATAAATTCCTCCGTATTTTTGTACCGTAACAAGTATTATCTTTAAAAATTATAACAAACTCACAAACAAATGTGAAGTATAATCAGCACGGTATTTTGACAGGTCACACAATGAGTGCTACTATAATAATACTAAAGGAGAGACTGACTATGACACAGGAAGACAAAGACTTTTTAAAGCGTGTTACGACCTATGCAGAAAAAAACTGCAAGGATCTTGATCCCAAAAAGACCAAATCCAGCGTCCGGTTAGACAAAATGATGCCGGTTTTTGAGGAAATTGCCAGAGAAAACGGACAGGATGTGGAAGATGTTTTTGTGCGTTACATGGACTTATCCATGGAAGCAGACATGACAAAGGCCGGCAAGGATACCTCTGACATCTTCGATATTCCGGATGGTGAATTCGGAAGTGGCGGATTGGATCTATTCCATTCATAATACCTGATAAAGAACAGATAAAAGACCTTCAAAATCTTTTGTATCATCAAAGGATTTGAAGGTCTTTTTATATTTTTAATAAACAATTATTTTATTTACCGGTCTGTTCCAGCAGTTTATTGGCAAATGCCAGAGCATCGTCAATATGTGCACAGAAATGATCTGCCCCCACCTTGTCCACAAAGCCATCCTTCTGCATCGTATGGTAGGGCTGGTCGTTTACATGTGAAAATACAAGCTCTACGCCATGTCGTTCGCATTTTTCCTGAAGGTTTTCCAAAGAATGCATAGCTGTTGCATCCAATGCCGGCACACCACGCATACGGATAACAAGCACCTTGGTAAAGTCCTTTAATGTGATCTCTGCCATTCTGTCAGCCGCACCGAAAAACATCGGTCCGCTGATCTCATATACCCTGATCTGTGTCGGAACACTTCTAAGCTCGATTGCGTCCGGATCATTTTCATCATCAAAGTATTTCCAGCCACGCACCTCCGATTCATCACTCATACGTTTCATAAACAGTACGCAGGCTGCAATCATGCCGGCTTCGATTGCCATAACAAGGTCAAAGATAACGGTAAGTAAAAAGGTCATAACCAGTACAAAAATATCACTTTTCGGCGAGGTCCTGCACAAATGCAAAAAGGTCTTAAAGCCGCACATATTGTAAGCAACCATAAAGAGGATGGCTGCGATTGTCGGCATGGGAATCAGTGCCGCATACGGCATCAGAATCACGAGTACCAGTACCAGTGTGATGGAATGTACCATTCCGGCGATCGGAGTCCGGCCGCCGTTTTTAATATTGGCAGCGGTTCTTGCGATGGCACCCGTAGCCGGAATTCCTCCAAACAACGCCGATCCGATATTACCAATTCCCTGTGCAACCAGCTCCATATTGGAACGGTGTCTGGAATTGATCATACTGTCTGCCACCACACAGGAAAGCAGTGATTCGATGGCAGCCAGAATGGCAATGGTAAGACCGTCCGAAAATTCCGACCGGATCGTTTCCAGTGTGATATGCGGAATATGAAAGGCCGGCAATGCAGAACTGATCGTATATAAATCACCGATCGTATTGACATTGAGCTTTAAAAAACGAACCATCAGGATTCCTGCAATAACAGCGATCAGCGAACCCGGAATCTTTTTACTGATAAAAGGCCAGACAATCAGAATTGCCAGACTGACCATACCAACAAGTACAGCCATCGGATTGATCGTGGGCAGGAAACGGATCACAGCCTTTACCTTTTCCATCGTCTCGATCGTGACTGTTCCCGGTGCATAAGTAAGTCCCATAAAGTCCTTTAATTGTCCAATTACAATTGTGACGGCAATTCCGGCTGTAAAACCGGTTGTGATCGTATAGGGGATAAATTTGATCAGACTTCCGAGTCTGCAGATTCCCATGATGATCAAAATAATACCGGCGATCAGAGTTGCAACAATCAGACCATCCATACCGTTTTTTGCCACAATTCCGGCTACGATCGTCGCAAAGGCAGCTGTCGGTCCTGCAATCTGTACTCGGCTTCCGCCGAAAAACGAGATCAGAAAGCCGGCAACAATGGCGGTATAAATTCCCTGCTCCGGTCCTACTCCGGATGCAAGCGCAAGCGCGATCGAAAGCGGCAGCGCAATGATAGCCACAATAATTCCGGCAATCACGTCCTTTACAAACTGCTCTTTTGTGTAGGTCTTCATGACACTAAACAACTTGGGCTTTAACTTTTCTTTTGTCATTTTTTCATTCTCCTCATAAGATATATACTGACATCTCTGTCATTTGCACATAAAAAGATGCTCTGGATTTACCCCTCCAAAGCATCGGTTAAGGCCTGTTTCATCTGATTTACAACATGTGGCGGAGAAAGGATACAAACCTCTTTCCCCAGACCGAAAATCCATCCGAAAAACTGTTGACTGACAGTCACGGATACAAAAACAGTAGAATAATCTTTCCCTTTCGGAACAATCATAATATCTTTTCCAAACCGGTCAATAAAAACACCTGCCAGATGGTTTGGAAATAAAATCTTTACTTTTTCTTCTTTTCCACCAAACATTCCAAATTTTTTATTGGAATAGGTCGCTATATTTTCCTGCTCAAACGCTTCTTTTCCTTCTCTTTCCCGGTCAAGCATCGTGATATCGAGCATCTTGTCAACCCGGTAGTGCCGGATGGTCCGGCTCTTTTCATCCCAGGCAATCAGATAATAATTTTCATCATTGAAGGACAACATCCATGGCGATACCTCATAAAGCTCACCGCCATGCCGAAGCTCACGCTTTTTTTCGGTATTCCACCGGAAATACCGGAAGCTTATCATATGGTTTTGGGAAATTGCGGACTGGATGGCATCGACCGAATAATAGATGCTTTCGTTGTCCGCCTTGACCCGGTCCTGTACATAGACCTGCCTTTGCAGCTTTTTGGCATCGTATTCACTGCACTGGCCCTCCAGCTTGGATATCAGCTCCTGCGACTTTTTCAGGGTCAGAAATCTGGAAGTCTGGATCAGGTCTACCAACAGCTTGAGCTCTGCCAGTTCAAACTCCCTGGTAAGCAGCCGGTACTCATAAGAGGCGCCTGTCTTTTCTCCCACAACCTCATATCCCAGCTTTTCCAGATCACGGAAATCTGCATAAATACTCTTTCTTTCCGCAGAGATATCATGATCCTGTAAATAGGCAAGTATCTCCGGCATGGTAACGGCATGCTCATCATCTGTCTTTGCCTGCAGAAACTTCAAAAGATAATATAATTTTAGTTTTTGATTGGATCCCTTTGCCATAATTACTATCTCATAAAAACTTCATTTTGTGTGATTCACTCGGTTATAAAGCCCTTTACCTCACCATAGGCATCAATACCGATGGTATCCCGAAGCTTTGCATCCTCTTCATCGGAAAGCGCTTTCAGTTCGTCTACAAATTCATACTCCGTCTTGTCAGCCAGTTGTTTTTTGGCATATGCAGACAATGCACTGTCCTTGATACATACTCTGACAGGAGCTTTGGGTGCCTGAACCTCTTCTGCTCTCTCTTCCTGTTCGGGTTCTTCTTTTTTAGACACGGAAACCACCGGCTCGATGTACTCATTGCGGAATTTTTCACGGATTTCAGCAAGACATCTACCCAATGCATTATCCTTGCTGTCACCGCCGCACAAGGTGGTATCTCCTGTTGCCAAAAGCTTTCCTCTCAATGCGGGATTTTGTGTATATTTTGCCATATTTGCTTTTAATAACAGCTTTTCATATTCATTGTAGTCAAACAGATTGTCAGCTCTTTCTGCTTTTAAGTACTCAGCAACGGATTCATAGGAAAGTCCGTCCAGTACAAAATGAGCCGGATAGGCATTGTTAAAGAAGTATCTGTCATCTTCCTTTTCGGCACCGATTTTAACCATATCCTCTTCTACATCATATTTGCTTACCAGATCAGAAAGGCTTTCTTTGTTGGCATCCTTTAAGGCCTGATCATAAGCAAACTTGGTATGTGAATCGAATAATACAAATACAACCTCATCAATATCATTCTGATGCTCATTTAAAAATGTGCGTACAGCTTTTACTGCGATTTCCGCAGCCATATATACCGGAAAACGGTAAGCCCCCGTCGAGATTGACGGAAAGGCGATCCTGCGGATATTATTTTGAGCGGCTAACTTGAGTGAATTTTGATAACAGGCAAACAACAATGCTCTCTCATCGTTATTGCCGCCGTGCCAGATGGGACCAACCGTATGGATCACATACTGACAGGGAAGATTGTAGGCTTTGGAAATCTTGGCCTGACCGGTCTTGCAGCCATCGAGTAATTTGCATTCCTTTAATAGTTCAGGACCGGCTGCCGCATGAATGGCTGCATCGACACCTCCGCCACCGAGCAGGGTCTTGTTGGCTGCATTGACAATGGCATCCATTCCCTGCATTTTTGTGATATCCCCCAGTTTTGTTCTGATCATAAATCATCCTCCATAAATGTTTTTAAAAAGATGCGGAAGCTCTCTCTGGCTTCATCGATCACTTCCTGTTTTCTGGTATCAAGTGCATCGTCAAATTTCTGCAATTCACGCTCGATCATCTTTCTGTCATTGCCAAGGCACTCTTCATATAAACGTTCCCCTTTTAAAAGTAACAGTTTATTTTCTTCTTTTTCTCTCGGATGGATCTTTAAATATGCGATCTCCTTCATGCGCTCTGCAATCTCTTCATCCGACATATCATTGTGTCCGCCCTTGATAATCTGTTTGGTCTTTTCACCTGTTGAAACAACGGTTACCTCTACCTCCAAGATGGAATTGATGTCATAGGTATAGGTGACATCTACCGCCTCTTCCCCGGCAGGCGCCTTGGGAATTGTGATCTCTAACTTTCCAAGTAACAGATTATTTTCAGCAAAACGGCTTTCTCCCTGTAAAATCTTGATATTGAGCTTAGACTGATTGTCCTTAACCGTATAGAGACGCTCGGTGCGGCTGGCGGGAATGGTCGTATTGCGCTCGATGATCGGGCAGAAATGACCACCCTCATATACATTTTCTTCTTTTTCAACAACAACCTCGGTTCCCAATGTAAACGGACATACATCCGTAAGTACCACTTCCCGGATCACCTCGTTGCGTTCCTTCATGGCTCCCTGGATTGCTGCACCCAGAGCCACTGCCTCATCCGGATTGATCGATGTATCGGGCATATTACGGAACATCTTACCGACAAAACGGCGGATAAAGGACATCTTTGTTGCCCCACCGATCAGCACAACCTTATCTATGTCTTTTACCTTAATATGGGCATCCGATAATGTCCGTTTGATCGGTGTTTTCATTTTTTCAAGTAAATCGGCACAGGCTGCTTCATAAGCGTCTAAGGAAAGGACAAACTCGATGCTTTCCCCATCCACATTGCAAATCATCCTGGAGGAATTGCCATCCGCAAATCCGATCTTGCAAAGCTCTGCCTGCTTGTGGATATGACGAAGTGTCCGGTAGGAAAGCTTGCTGCGGTCAAGCTGGATATTTTTGTCAAAAAACATATCCTCGATAACTCTGGTAAAATCCTCCCCGCCCAGATAATTGTCTCCGGCGACGGCTCTTACTTCGATAATATTGTCATTGAGCTCCAGAATGGAAACATCAAAGGTTCCTCCACCCAGGTCAAACACCAGATACTTGGCACTGTCTGTATTTTGGTAAAGACCATATGCGATTGCCGCTGCGGTCGGCTCGCTGATAATACGTTCCACCTTAAATCCGGCAAGCTCTCCGGCTCTTTTTGTCGCCTTTCTGCGGTCATCATTGAAATAGGCCGGCACACTGATAACAGCCTCTGTGACCTCCTGTCCCAGATAGCTCTCCGCATCCTCCTTCAATGCTTTTAATACAAGAGCTGACAGCTCTTCCGGTCTGAACTGTTTGTGCAGCAGCTGAAACTTACGTGAGCTTCCCATATCTCTTTTGAATACGGAAGCGGCACTGTCCGGATATAAAAGCATGCGCTCCTTTGCGGTTTCCCCAATATAAATCTGTTCATTCTCATCCATGCTTACCACCGACGGTGTCAGATGACTGCCCAGTCTGTTGGGGATAATCCTGGGGCCTTCTTCTGTAAAATAAGCGATCAATGAATTTGTTGTTCCTAAATCAATACCTACGATCATAACTTCAAAACTGTCTTTCTATTTCTAATTTCTCAAAGTACTCTATTTCCATTCTTTTTTGGATCTGACAACCTCATCCTTGGCCTTGGGGTCATTTTTGGTAAGAGCAAGTGCTTCGTGATACAGCTTCATCGCATGAAGCTTTTTGCCGTCCATATAATAGTACTTAGCATTATGATAACACAATTCATACTTTTTGATAAAGCCCAATTCCAAAAGTTTCTGATATGCTCCGGCTGCGTCCATATAGTTCTTTTCTTTTTCATAGCAGCCGATCAGTCTCATCCACAAATCATAATCCTTCGGATAACGGTCCAGCTGCTTTTTGATATATTGTACACAAAGGGCATAGTCCTTCTTTTTTTCATACAATTCCGAAAGATAAATATAGACCCTTGTAGGCTCCTCATCGTCTTCCAGCCTTTCAGATATCTTCAACTCTCTTTCGGCCTCATCCAGTCTGTTGGTCCTTATAAAAATATTTCCGGCATTATTGTGTGCATATACATTATCGGGCTCAAGCTCAGTTGCTTTTATATAATAATGCAGGGCTTTTTCATAATCCCTGCCAAACTCATACGCCAGCCCGAGTTCTATGGTGTTAAAGGCATCCTTTTCCAGCTCATACATTTTCTTTGCATAAAGAAGTGCACACTGATAGGCATCATCCTTCTCTCTTTCCTCTTTTAGGCGAGCTACCTTATAGCGGAAACTCCTGGACAGATAATACAGATTTTCCTGCCCTTTGGGATTGACCTCATATGCCATCCTGAAATAATCAATTGCCTGATCAAAAGCTTTACCCTGATCGTCTTCTTTGTTGTAGAAATATTTACCAAGCTTTAAGAAAACATTGTAGCTGTGCAGATTGAGCGCGACAAGACGCTGATAGCACACCAGAGCCTCATCCTTTTTGTCATTGTCCCATAACACATCACCCATCAGTTCCAAAAGACCGATATCATCCGGACATCTGACAAGTCCCTCACGGATGCTTTCCAACGCTGTTCTGGAATCGTCCAGGGCAAGTCTGTATAAGGCATCCTCCAAAAACAGCTCACTAAGCTCTAACGATGTCTCATCTATTTCGTTTTCCCCGGCTCCCGGCTTTTCCGGATTGTGATTTAAAGAGCCGACTTCCGCTTTCTTCTTATCATACTTTTCAATATATTGCTTTTTAAACCGGTAAAACTCACAGATCAGAGGTCTCAGTTCTTCATTGTCCGAAGAATGATTGCGTCTGCATTTATAATAATAAAGCTGCAGGACATCGCTTTCCTGTTTTTCTTCCTGCGCCTGCTCATAAATATTTAAAGCATCTGTATATTGACCCGCATAATAAAAGACCTTCATCGCATACTCATATGGCTTGACATATCCTGGGAAAATACGTTTACATTGATAAAAATCATCGATAACGCTCTGTCCCTTATGCATATGAAAAGCAGCTTCCTGACGATGCAGATATGCGGGATAATAAGTTTCGTCCTTTTGGATCAGCTCACTGCAAAGATCATATGCTTTCTGATATTCTTCGTCCTCTATATAATACTGGGCCAGCTGGTCATTATATGACATCTGGTACATAACGGCTGTTTCTAATGTCACGCCATCTTTGATTTCCTGTATACCGATTTCCTTTTGTCCCAGATTCCAATGACACATTCCGACCGAAAAATGAGAAAAGCCTTTCCGGTTCAACTTTTTTTTGCTGTCCTTTGTATGATCATCTACCGTCTGATCGATCATATCACGCCAACGAATCAGATAAGGAAGCGCCAGATCATATTTTTCCATAGCCAGATAATTGCGCCCCATCAGATTGACAAAATCATATTCTTTAAACTGATCCTCCGGTGCAGCTTTCAGTGTTTTTTCGACCTGATCAAATTTTTGTTGTTGGAAATAACACCACCCGATTTCAATCCGTGTTTCCGTATCCTCAGGATTGTCATTTAGCATTTCCCTGTATTGCGGCACCAGACTTTCATTGAGACTGTCCAAAAGATTGTTTAACTTGAAAGAACGGTCTCCCATATCTAAAATATCCAGGCACAGCTCCTTGGCATCTGCATATTTCCCCTGTTTTTGTCTTGTTTTCAGCATTCCAAGATTTGCCAGATAAGAGGCTTCATCCTGCTTTAACAAACCTTCAAAAATCTGCTCTGCCACCTCTGTCTTTTGAAGCTCCAGAAATACCAGTCCCGCATAATAACCTGTATAACAGTCGTCCGGATAATCGGAAGCCAGACGGTCAGCAATCTCCATGGCGGCATCCGGAAGCTTTTCGGCTTTGCTGCAGATAAGCCAGAAATGCAGCTTTTCCGCATCTGCATACGGATGATGGATCTCGTATGCATCCAACAGTTCAAACTCATGCCTGATCTCTGATATCCCGGCTGCCGTATCTGTACCATCCGTTTCTGCAGATGCGGCAGGGTCCATCGCCTCTTCCAGTCTGTCAATCTGATTTTTGAGATCCAGATAACGGTTTATGTACTCATCAACATGATCCGATACATCACCCTCGAAAATATCATAGTCGATAAAGGAATCATGCTGAATATAATAATTAACATATCCTAAAAAATTCTCGGGAAACTTTTCTTTTAGAAGCTCTGTCTCTGCGCAGATATGAAATTTGTCATCCAGGATTTTCCAGATATTCCATGGGAAAAAATGATGATCCATGATATAGACAAGCACTCGTTCCTGCAGCTCGCCATCTAAATCATCTTCATAGGAATCCATAAGGCTCTGCCATTGTGCTTCATCCTTTCTGGAATCCACATCCACGTACAACCGGTTCATTTGATAAATAAAGCGGTCTGTCTCGGAGCCGTCCTTTAATGCCTCAAATGCATCCTGCAGATCGGCATTTTCCGCTTCATCTTTTTGTTCCGCATAGGATAAAGCATTTTCATATGCCTCTCTCAAGCGCATAAATCCGACCTGATCATCCTCCGGATTGACTGATCTTAACTTTTCGTGATACACCTGCCTGATTGCATCTGTATCTTTTGTCTCGGCAATTCCCAAAATCTTCCAAATTTCATATTTTTCCATTTAAAATCTCCCTGTTCATTTACAACAATTTTATGAAACCGATTGTCGGAAAGCTGACATCGGTGACCAATATGCCAAAGGACAGACGATAAAATTAAGGGAAAGATTCTGACATCTTTCCCTTATGGTTTATTTCATTATATACGCACAGAACGGTCTGCCTCTTTTGTGATTATTTTACAACACGTACTCTGAATACACCCTCAATTGTTTTTAACTTGTTGATCACATCATCGGTAGCAGCTGCTTCAATATCGAACATGGATACAGCATAATCTCCGCGAGATTTATTGATCATATCGGAAATATTGATATTGACATCACCAAAGCATGCAGCAAGCTTTGTGATGGTATTGGCGATATTTTTGTGGAATACGGCAACACGTCCGGCCTTGGTGCATACGCCCATATCAATTGCCGGGTAATTTACGGAATGTGTGATATTGCCGTTTTCCAGATAATCAACCATTTCCTTAACACCCATAACCGCACAGTTGTCTTCGGATTCCTCTGTAGAAGCTCCGATATGGGGTGTCACGATACAACCGGCCTTGCCGGTTGTAATGGTGTTGGGGAAGTCTGTCACATATTTATGGACTTTGCCTGCCTCAATGGCTGCCAATACGTCCTCTTCCTTGCAGAGCACGTCTCTTGCGAAGTTTAAGATCACAACGCCGTCTTTCATCATGTCGATGGCTTCTTTGTTGATCATACCCTTGGTAGAATCCAGAGCAGGAACATGTACTGTAATGTAATCACATTCTCTGTAGATATCTTCTACATTGACAACATGCTTAACAGCGCGTGATAAGCTCCATGCAGCATCTACAGACAGATACGGATCGTATCCGTAAACTTCCATTCCGAGACTGATGGCAGCATTGGCAATTTTTGCACCGATTGCTCCCAGTCCGATGACACCAAGCTTTTTGCCATCGATCTCTGATCCGGCAAATTTTTTCTTTTCTTTTTCAGCAGCCTTGGCAACATCTGCATTGCCGGTCTGGGATTTGACCCATTCGATACCGCCGGTCACATCACGGGCTGCCAAAAGCATACCGCAGAGAACAAGCTCTTTAACCGCATTGGAATTGGCTCCCGGTGTATTGAACACAACAATTCCTTTCTTTGCAAGCTCATCCAACGGAATATTGTTGACGCCGGCACCGGCTCTGACAACAGCCAGCAGATTGTCGGAAAACTCCATGGAATGCATGTCTGCACTTCTGACAAGGATTCCCTCTGCCTGATTGACATCGTCTGTTTTTGTATATTCACTGCCAAAATGATCAAGTCCGACCTGAGCAATTGGATTTAAACAATAATACTGATACATTTTTTCATCCCTCTTTCTGAATCAATATGCCGGACCTGTTTACTGTACAGGTCCCGACATTTTTATAATCATCATCGCATGCTTTATGAATTTTTAGCTTCAAACTCTTTCATAAATGCAACTAATTTTTCAACACCCTCTCTGGGCATTGCATTGTAAATGGATGCTCTCATACCGCCAACGGTTCTGTGTCCCTTTAAGTTGACAAATCCTGCCTCTGTTGCCTCTTTGACAAATTTGGCATCAAGCTCTGCATCACCGGTAACGAAAGGCACATTCATAAGCGATCTGTCCTCTTTGACTACAGTTCCCTTGAACATCTTGCTTTCATCTAAGAAATCATATAAGATCTTGGCTTTTTCTTCATTTTTTTCTTTCATGACAGATAAGCCTCCCATCTTTTTTAACCATTTGAATACCTTGCCACAGATATAGATACCGTAGCAGGGAGGTGTATTGTATAAAGATTCAGCATCTGCATGGATCTTGTATTTCATCATGGTAGGTGTTCCGGGAAGTACATCCTCTGTGATCAGATCTTCACGGATAATGACGATCACAACACCGGCCGGACCGATATTTTTCTGAACTCCACCATAGATCACACCGTATTTGCTTACATCAACAGGCTCTGAAAGGAAGCATGATGATACATCGGCAACCAGTGTCTTGCCTTTGGTGTCAGGTAATTTTTTGTATTTGGTACCATAAATGGTATTGTTTTCACAAATATATACATAATCCAGATCTTCCGGAATATCAAGATTACTGCAATCCGGAATATAAGAGAATGTTTTATCTGCACTGGATGCCAGCTCTACAGCCTCGCCGTAGATCTTAGCTTCCTGATAAGCTTTCTTTGCCCACTGACCGGTCACAATATAACCGGCTTTTTTGTTTTTCATCAGATTCATGGGGATCATGGCAAACTGCAGCGAAGCACCGCCCTGTAAGAACAATACCTTGTAATTGTCAGGGATGTTCATTAATTCTCTAAGATCAGCTTCTGCTTCTTTGATGATGTTATCATACACTTTGGAACGATGGCTCATCTCCATTACCGACATGCCGCTTCCCTTATAATCTAACATTTCATCTGCAGCTTCTTTTAATACTTCCTCAGGTAAAACTGCCGGACCTGCTGAAAAGTTATAAACTCTGGACACTGAAAGTCCCTCCTCTTAATATATTATTGCGAATCTGAAATGTATATCAAAAATAACACTTCAAACTCCATTTTAGACTTGTATAAAATTTTCGTCAATGAAAATTTAGTAAAACAGGATAACCGGGGTGCCGATTTCTACCATATCATATAACTTGCTTACCTCTGAAATCGGTGTATTGATACACCCGTGTGACCCGTTTGTTTTGTAAATTTCACCACCAAACCTGCCTCGCCAGTTGGCATCATGGATCCCGATATTGTTGTAGACAGCAATCCAATATGAAACCGGAGTACGGTAATCTGCCCCGATCAGCACCCGGTTTCTCTGCATATAATATACATAGCACACCCTCTGCGGGGTTCCGTTTCCTTTTCCGGTACAGCCGGTCACGACGGGTGTCTGAAGCTTGATCCTGCCATTGACATAATAATACATGGTCTGGTTGGTCATATCCACTTCAATATAAGTATTACCTATATCATTACTGCCTTTTCCATAGCCTCTCTGGCTGTAGATTGCCTCGGATTTATCACTTTTTTTGTCATTTATCAATGTAAGCAGGTATTCCTTCTGCTTTTTCTGATCCAGTTTATATCCATAATTACCTTTTTCAATGACAACCGTACCGCCCCGTGTAGGGTTGAACTGCCATGGACCGCCTACACTGTCATGCCTGTCTGCCCACTTTTGCACGGTCATTGCAACAGCCTCCTCATCGATCATGAGATTGCCGTTGTCATCAAAAGAAAACTCACCCTTATCATCTTTTGAAATCCAGGAAGCGATCACAGACGCATCCACCGTTTCATCACCATCATAAAAGCAACAGACAATTTCTACACTCTGCAGGTTATCGATCTTTTTCCAAAGTCTGAGTGTCTTTTTCATTTTGGCAGTATATTCCATCGGAATATAGCAGCCCGCATCGGCCAGATTTACACAGGTATCACCGTTTAATACAGCATCAACAACCGTCTGTATGGTAAGATCCACATCTAAAAGATCCTTTGTTTCATCTATCAACTGATACCCGTCTTTGGATCTGACGATTTCCACACGCACCTTTTCCGGATCCGCCTGATTTTTGATCAGATCAAGCTCATTCAGATAATCTCTGAGCATTTCCTCGTTGCATGTCCCCTTTGGTTCAACCGTTTCATCCTCAATGTCAGCATATGCTAACTTAATTCCCCACATAAGCGGATTTTGCTTTTGCAAAATCCTGTCTAAATCGTCCATATAGGAATAACGGTAATCCATTTCCATAATCGGAATTTCCGTTTCCCTTCCGGACTTATCTATGATGGAAAAGGCTGCATCTTCTGTTTTCTGAACCAATAAATCATTGACCTCGTCCGGTGTCATTCCTGCCGCATAGATACCGTTTATCATCACACCGTTCATATAGGTATCATGATACTGCCATGCAATATACAGATAGATACCGGCGCATAAAACAACTGGGACAAAAATGATAATTGCCAAAACTGTAATAACCTTTTTCATCTTATGTACCTTTTCTTTTTACTTCTGTTTTGAAAGATCATCCGCATCAAATACATCACTGATCGGTGTACCGGGTGATACCATCGGAAATACCTTATCATCCTCATGGATCACAACCTCGATCAGAGCCGGACGCTTGCACTCCATAGCCTTGGTAATGGCGGGAAGTACCTCTTCCTTCTTTTCCACCCTGAAAGCCACACAGCCAAGAGCCTCAGCCACCTTGCAGTAATCAACCGCATCATTTAAAACAGTCTGTGAATAGCGGTGTCCGTAAAACAATGTCTGCCACTGTCTTACCATACCGAGCACCTGATTGTTGATCACAACCTCGATGATCGGAATATTGTATCTGGATGCTGTTGCCAACTCCTGCATGTTCATACGAAAGCACCCGTCACCTGCGATATTGACAACCGTCTTGTCGGGACGTCCAAGCTTGGCTCCTATGCAGGCACCAAGTCCGTATCCCATGGTTCCAAGACCGCCGGATGATAAAAATGTACGGGGTTCAGAATAATGATAAAACTGTGCTGCCCACATCTGGTGCTGTCCCACATCTGTTGTGATGATCGCCTCACCCTTGGTGGCCTTATCAAGTGCTTCGATAAAATACGGACAGGTCAGATCCTTATCATCATATTTTAAGGGATACTGTTTCTTTAAATCCAGTATATGCTCCATCCATTCCTTGTGCTCCGATTTGGACACATGTTTATTTAATTTGGAAAGGATTTCTTTCAGATCACCGATCAGGGCCGCATCTGTTTTGATGTTTTTATTGATCTCTGCCGCATCAATATCGACATGTATGATCTTGGCATTTTCAGCAAAGTGCTTGGGATTGCCGATAACACGGTCCGAAAAACGTACACCAAGTGCGATCAGACAGTCACATTCGGATACACCCAGATTGGACGCTTTGGTGCCATGCATACCAAGCATACCGGTATAACGCGCATCATTGCCGTCAAATGCACCCTTGCCAAGCAACGAATCGCAGACCGGGGCATCAATGATCTTGGCAAGCTCACGCACCTCTTTGGAGGCACCGGAAAGGATTGCACCGCCACCTACAAAGATAAACGGTTTTTGAGCCTCATCGATCATCTTGGCCACTTCATCGATCTGATCCATGGTATATCTGCTCTTTTTTTCTTCTTTGACAGGCTCTTCTCTTGTATATTCGGTCGTATTGGCTGTCACATCCTTGGTAATATCCACAAGCACCGGACCCGGTCTGCCGCTTTTTGCAATATAAAAGGCTTTGCGGATCGTTTCAGCAAGCTTTGTCACGTCCTTTACGATAAAGCTGTGCTTGGTAATCGGCATCGTAACACCTGCAATATCCACCTCCTGGAAGGAATCCTTGCCAAGAGCCGGAAGTGTCACATTGGCGGTAATGGCAACAACCGGAATGGAATCCATATAAGCTGTCGCAATACCGGTGACCAGATTGGTCGCACCCGGTCCGCTTGTAGCCATGCAGACACCGACCCTGCCGGTAGCTCTTGCATAGCCGTCTGCGGCATGTGCAGCACCCTGCTCATGGGATGTCAGAACGTGTCTGATCTCATTGCTGTGCTTATATAATGCATCATATACATTTAAAATTGTTCCGCCCGGATATCCAAACACGGTATCCACACCCTGCTCTTTTAAACATTCGATTACAATTTCTGAACCTGTCAACTGCATATCTATTCTCCCTTATCCATAATACATCAAATTTTTGCTTCGTTTTTCTTAACTTCCAAAATAGCCCCGCGGTTTCCGCTTGTAACAAGCTCTTTGTATCTTGCCAGATAGCCTGTGGTAACCTTGGGCTCTCTGGGCTGCCAATTTGCTTTTCTTTCAGCCATTTCCTCGTCGGAAACCTTGACATTTAAGGTCATTTCCGGGATGTTGATGGAAATGATATCGCCTTCTTTTACAAAAGCGATCGGTCCGCCGACTGCTGCTTCCGGAGAAACATGACCGATGGAAGCACCTCTGGATGCTCCTGAGAAACGTCCGTCAGTGATCAGGGCCACGCTGGAACCAAGTCCCATGCCTGCGATAGCTGATGTCGGATTGAGCATCTCTCTCATACCGGGACCTCCCTTGGGACCTTCATAACGGATGACAACAACATCACCTGCAACGATCTTTCCGCCCTTGATAGCGGCGATCGCATCCTCTTCACAGTCAAATACTCTGGCAGGACCTTCGTGTACCAGCATTTCCTCTGCAACGGCAGAACGCTTTACAACACTTCCGTCGGGAGCCAAATTGCCCTTTAATACTGCAAGGCCACCGGTCTTACTGTACGGATTGTCAACCGGTCTGATAACCTCGGGATTTTTGTTGACTGCATTTTTGATATTTTCACCAACTGTTTTACCGGTTACGGTCATACAGTCTGTATTTAATAATCCGATATCCGCAAGCTCTTTCATAACCGCGTATACACCACCGGCCTCATTTAAGTCCTCCATGTAGGTCGGGCCTGCCGGAGCCAGATGGCATAAGTTGGGTGTCTTTTCACTGATCGGATTGGCAAATGCGATATCAAAATCAAAACCGATCTCATGAGCGATTGCAGGAAGATGCAGCATACTGTTGGTAGAGCAGCCAAGTGCCATATCAACGGTCAGCGCATTCATGATCGCATCCTTTGTCATGATGTCTCTCGGGCAGATATTTTTGCGGTACATTTCCATAACAGCCATACCTGCATGCTTTGCAAGCTTGATACGCTCAGAATATACTGCCGGGATAGTGCCGTTTCCGCCAAGTCCCATACCAAGTGCCTCTGTCAGACAGTTCATGGAATTGGCTGTATACATACCGGAGCATGAACCACAGGTTGGGCATACCTTTTCTTCAAATTCGCGTACCTCTTCTTCGGTCATTGTACCGGCTGCGTTGGCACCTACTGCCTCAAACATGGAAGAAAGACTTCTCTTCTGTCCCTTTACATGACCTGCTAACATCGGTCCGCCGGATACAAATACGGTCGGCACGTTGATACGTGCTGCAGCCATCAAAAGTCCGGGAACGTTTTTATCACAGTTGGGAACCATGACAAGGGCATCAAACTGATGTGCCAGTGCCATACATTCAGTCGAATCGGCGATCAGATCTCTGGTAACCAGTGAATACTTCATACCGATATGTCCCATGGCAATTCCGTCACAAACTGCAATAGCCGGGAATACAACAGGCACACCGCCTGCTTCTGCAACACCAAGCTTAACGGCATTGACGATCTTATCCAGATTCATATGGCCGGGAACGATCTCATTGTATGAGCTTACAATACCGACCATGGGCTTTTTCATTTCTTCTTCGGTAAATCCCAAAGCATTGAACAAACTTCTGTGAGGCGCCTGCGCCATTCCTGTTTTAACATTATCACTCTTCATATCTATGTACCTGCCTTTAACTAAAATAATAATATTCTTTTTTATACTCTCTCTGCAAGCAGATCACCCATCTGTCTGCATCCGACAAGCGTAAACTTATCTTTCTGTGCTTCATCCTGTGGCATAATATCGATTGTACGATAGCCTTCCTTTAAGACCTGCTTAACCGCTGCATCAATCGCATCAGCTTCCTTGTCCAGATCAAAGGAATATCTGAGCATCATGGATGCGGAAAGAATGGTTGCGATCGGATTGGCAATATCCTTGCCTGCGATATCGGGTGCACTTCCGTGGCTCGGCTCATACAGTCCAAACTTGCTGTCGTTTAAGGAAGCGGATGCTAACATACCGATAGAACCTGTTACCATACTTGCTTCGTCCGATAAAATATCGCCAAACATATTTTCCGTCAGGATCACATCAAACTGTGCCGGATCCTTGACAAGCTGCATTGCACAGTTGTCAACTAACATATGCTCTACCGTCACCTCAGGATAATCCTCTGCCACTTCATTGACGATCTTTCTCCAAAGTCTGGAAGAATCCAGAACATTGGCCTTATCCACGCTGGTCACCTTTTTGCGTCTCTTCATCGCAATGTCAAAGCCCTTGATCGCAATCCTGCGGATCTCATCCTCGGAATAGGTAAGGGTATCGACAGCTACCAGCCTGCCGTCTACCTCTTCGGTCTTTCTTTCACCAAAATACAATCCGCCGGTCAGCTCACGCATGATCATCATATCAAATCCCGCAGCTGAAATCTCTTCTTTTAACGGACATGCGCTTGCGAGCTCATCATACAGTACCGCCGGTCTTAAATTGGCAAATAAATTGAGTGCCTTGCGGATCTTTAAAAGTCCTGCCTCCGGTCTTAAGTTGGGTGGAAGCTTATACCAGGGACTGGTGGTCGTATTGCCGCCAATAGAGCCCATCAAAACCGCATCTGCTGCTTTGGCAGTAGCGATTGCTTCATCGGTAAGCGGAACGCCGTGCACATCAATGGATGCTCCTCCCATCAGAATATCTGTATATAACATCTCATGACCATATTTTTTACCAACAGCATCCAGTACCTTTTTGGCTTCTGTCACAATCTCCGGTCCAATTCCGTCACCGGGAATGCATACAATATTTAATTTCATAATCAATCCTCTTTTCCCTAAAAAATCAGGCATTCCGTCTATTGCAATACAGCTGTCAGGGCCATCTGCCCCACAGTATGAACAAAACGTATATGCCGTCTCTAATATCATAATAGAAACTGTCGGAAATATCAACATTTTTCATGGTAAAACTGCCTACTATAACCGGTTGGAATAATTTGTATAAACGGCGGTTATTATCAATTATAAAAAAGACCAACAGCAGCTGCTGTCGGCCTTTTCATAGTCTGTGTCATGACAAAAATTATTTGTCTTTCTTTTTATCTTTTTTATCCTCTGCGGGAGCGGGTGCGCCTGCTTTTTCAATCTGGGCAATTGCACTTTTACTCATCGGGATACGGCAGTTTTTGTTGCTGCCAAACTCTACGATAACAGTATCATCCGTGATATCGATGATCATACCATAAAAACCGCTTGTTGTCAGGACACTGTCACCAATCTGCATATCTGCAAGCATGGCGTTGATACGTTTCTGTTCTTTTCTCTGAGAACCACCCATCAACCAAAACATAGCTACAATTGCTACAATCCAGACAACTATATATACAACTGTATTTGTTGTGCTCATTCCTGAACTGGCTGTTAATAACATTCCCATAACCGGACCTCCTAATTTTTTCACTAAAAAATATCATACACAAAACAGGCTTTTACTTCAAGTATTTTTGCAAATTTCATAAGGATTTAAGAATTAGGCCTGTCCGTTTTTCATAGAATCGAGCTTTTCTTTTTTGTATTGCGCAAATCTGCCCTCGTCCAGTGCATCCCGGATCTCTTCCATCATGTGATTGTAAAAATACAGGTTGTGCATAACGCAGAAACGCATTCCAAGCATTTCCTTGGCCTTTAACAAATGTCTGATATAGGCTCTGCTGTATCTGCGGCAGGCCGGACACTGACAGCCCTCTTCAATCGGTCTTTCATCCAGCTCATACTTGGCATTTAACAGATTGAGCTTACCGTATGCCGTATAAACATTGGCATGTCTGCCGTTTCTGGTCGGATATACACAGTCAAAGAAATCAATTCCGCGCTCAACAGCCTCCAGAATATTTTCCGGAGTACCGACACCCATCAGATAGGTTGGTTTATTTTGGGGAAGATGCTCGACCGTCACATCCAGAATATGGTACATCTGTTCATGAGTCTCTCCTACTGCAAGTCCGCCGATCGCATATCCGGGCAGATCAAACTCGGATATGCGCTTGGCATGTTCAATTCGCACATCATCATAAATGGCTCCCTGGTCAATGCCAAAAAGCATCTGCTCCCTGTTAATCGTATCCTCTAATTGATTCAGACGGTGCATTTCATTTTTGCATCGTTCAAGCCATCTGGTCGTACGCTCCACGGATTTTACCACATAATCCTTATCCGCCAAAGCCGGTGCACATTCATCAAATGCCATGGCGATCGTGGAAGCCAGATTGGACTGGATCCTCATACTTTCCTCCGGTCCCATAAAGATCCTGTGTCCGTCAATGTGTGACTGGAAGGTGACACCTTCCTCCTTGATGCTGCGGAGCTTGGCAAGCGAGAAAACCTGAAATCCACCCGAATCGGTCAGGATCGGTTTATTCCAGCTCATAAACTTATGTAAACCGCCAAGCTTTTTGATCACCTCGTCGCCGGGACGTACATGCAGATGGTAGGTATTGGATAACTCGATCTGTGTCCCCAGCTGTTCAAGATCCTCGGTTGATACTGCACCCTTAATGGCGGCAACCGTACCTACATTCATAAAAACCGGGGTCTCAACCACGCCGTGCGGTGTGTGAAAACGTCCTCTCTTGGCACGTCCTTCTGTCTTTATCAATTCATACATGCTATGTGCTCTCCTTAACTGTTTGCTCAAATTTTTATTCTCAAATCATCTTCTATGATCGTTTATTCCATCTGTATCATTCCCGGATCTGCTCCTTGAATTCCTCCAGACAGATATTGTTACTGCTTATATATCTGGCTGCTTCTTTTCCAACATACCGAAAATGCCATGGCTCAAACTCAATTCCCGTAATGGTTTCCTTTCCTTTTGGATACCGCAGTATAAATCCATACTCCATACAGTGCCCGGCAAGCCACTTGCCCGCATCTGTATCCGCAAAGCCTTCATTCAGACCGGAATAACGGTCTGATATGATATCCAGAGCCAGACCGATCTCATGCTCGGATGAACCGGGAATATTGACAGCCTGTGCCGAAAGATAATAGGAATCCATATAAGAATTACCACTCTTTATATAGGCTTTTACTTTTTTGTCAAATAAATACTTTTGTCTTGTGGACGGTCTGTACGGCGAGCATACCACCAGTGTAATGCCATCATCCTTTGCATCCTCTATCATCTGTTCAAGATCTGAAATGATCCTTCTGTCACATTTCATATTTCCGCGGGATGTCTTAAATGAACCAAGCTTCAATTTATAATCATCCGGGATCGGATGCTGCTTGTTTACTAAAATCAGTCTCCAGTCATCCGTACGGAAGACTGCTTCTTCTGAGCTTTTATCCTTTGAATCCTCCGTCTTTTCATCCGCCATTGTTGTCTTTGGATCCGTTATAACCGCCTGACTGCTCATAACAGCTGCCGACAGTGAATCGTTTATGCTGTTTTCAAAAAAATGCTCCTGCACCTCTGCCCACATAACACTGCTGTTACAGATAAAAAACAAGGCCGCCGCCAACAACATAATCCACTTTTCAGGTGTATGCTTTTTATTCTTTGACTTTTGTTTCATAGTTCCACTCGCAACACTAAATACCATTTATCCGGTTTGTTTTACATAATTTAAACGCTTACATCATCATATCATGCTTTATATTTTTTGTCAGTCCAAAAAAACTTATATTGCGGCACAGAAAAAAAATATATATAATAATTTCGGGAGTTATCCCATTTTATGATGAAAACAAGGATGGTAAAGATATGGCCGGCTCTATTTTCGGAAAACATTTTACAATACAGACATTTGGAGAATCACATGGCGAAGCGCTCGGAGTTGTTGTGGACGGAGTTCCCGCAGGTCTTTCCTTATGTGAGGAGGATATCCAGATTTATTTAGACAGACGCAAGCCCGGCAGTTCCCAATTTGCCACCAAACGTGCGGAAAGTGACAGCGTTTCCATTCTGTCCGGCATATTCGAAGGAAAAACAACCGGTACACCGATCGCAATGCTTGTCAAAAACACTTCCCAGCGTTCCGGCGATTACAGTGAGATTGCCTCTTATTATCGTCCCGGTCATGCTGACTATACCTTTGACCGGAAATTTGGTTTCAGGGACTACCGCGGTGGCGGCCGTTCCTCAGGAAGAGAAACGATCGGACGTGTTGCCGGTGGTGCCGTTGCCCTCAAGATCTTAAAAGAACTCGGAATTGAGGTCTGTGCTTATACCAAGTCCATCGGCCCCGTATCCATTCAATATGATCATTTTCAAAAAGAGCTCATCACCCAGACACAGACCGGTATGCCGGATGCAGATGCAGACCGCAAGGCAAGTGATTATCTTTCAGAATGTATGAAAGAAAGTGATTCTGCCGGCGGCGTTGTCGAATGCTATGTCAAAAATGTTCCCGCCGGTATCGGCGAACCGGTTTTTGACAAACTGGATGCCCGCCTCGCGCAGGCTATCATGTCCATCGGAGCCGTTAAGGCCTTTGAGATCGGCGACGGATTTACCTGTTCCCGGAAAAAAGGAAGTGAAAACAACGATTCCTTTACCATTGTCGATCACAATGTGACCAAAAAGACCAATCATGCCGGTGGTATTCTCGGTGGCATCAGCGATGGAGATCCGATCGTGCTCCGTGCCCACTTCAAGCCGACACCTTCTATTTTCCAGACCCAGCAGACGGTCAATAAAAAGCAGGAAGAGATCGATATCAACATCAAGGGCAGACACGATCCCATCATTGTACCGAGAGCCGTTGTTGTCGTAGAAGCCATGACAGCCCTTACTGTTTTAGATCTGATGATGGACAATCTTTCTTCCAGAATGGATTATCTCAAAAAAATATATCAACCCGGTCATAAAGAGGAATGATGGAGACTGTGATATATGTGATAAATCAACTAAAATCAATAAAAAAAGGGAGCCTTCCGAAACCGGATGACTCTCTTTTTATAATCTGTATAGTTGCAGTTGTTTATATCATTGTCCTTGAATACCAACTTTTGAGTATTGACTTTTAAATATCGACTTTTGAATATATTTCTATCGAACATTGCATTTCCAGTATCTCAGTCAAAGGTCTTAAAATTATTTACTCTCTTTATCTTCCTTAGCTTCTTTACTTTCCTTAGCTTCTTTTTTCTCAGCCACTTCCGGCTCAAGCTTGTGGAAAATAATGCAGTTAGGGCGATCAATCTCCATTTCCTTGCCATTCATGACAATCACTCCCTTTTGAATATCCACATGGAAGAAGGTCAGTGTGTTGGACTCATGATTCAGCGATACCAGATTTTTATTATCCGGGAAAAGTGCCGCATCCTTGGGATACTCGCCACTGATCGGCAGACAGAAAATCTTTTCCAGTTCACCGTTTTTGTGATCGATCTTAAAGAGTACCACACTGTTATCTCCAGCATTGGAGCTTAAAAGATATTTTTCATCTTCCGAAAAGTTCAGGGCGCTGGCTGCAGAACCGCCGGCATGGTAATCATTTAACGTCGGATATGTCGCGATCTTGGTAAATTCCGGATCTCCGTCTGAAACCTCATGATAAGAATATACATCTATATAATTTTTGATCTCATGAACAATATATATATACCGTCCATCCTTTGTCATCTTGATATGACGCGGTGCTGATTCCTGCTCACTGCGGATAACATCAACTAGTCTCAGCTTGCCGTTATCATGATTCAAGCTGTATACATTGGTATGATCCATCCCCAGATCAGCTGCCATCAGATACTTGTTGTCCCTGGTCATCTTGACACAACTGACATGCGGTCTGAAATTGCGCTCAGCAATGCTGCCAAGACCCTTGTGATAAATTTCGTCCGTGATTTCACCCACTCCACCATCTTTGCCTAACCGGAGTACGGTAATCTTACCATCATGATATCCTGCAACAAACAGGAATTTATCCTCATAATCGGTTGATAAATAGCAGCCTCTCATACCATTGATCGAAGCATGGTTGATCAGCTTCAGACTGCCATCCTTTAAAATTTTAAAGGATTCAACACCGAAATCCGTGATGGAATATAAAAATTTCTGATTGTGCGAAATCGTCAAATAGGATGAGTTGGTAATCTCAATCTGCGATTTTTTTTGAAAACGTCCTTTTTTTATATCCACATCATAAATGATAATGCCGTGATTGTCATTCATTGTATAAGTGGAAACATAAGCTACATATCTGTCACTACCGCTCATAGTCCTCGCTCCGTTTCTTATTTTTTATCTGTTTAGCAGGCCAACGCCCACATAAAAAGTATAGCATGTATCAAAAATCTTGTTAAGCCATTTATTCATCTTCCGGCATTTCCGACATTTCACAGCAACGACTCTGTCCATCTCCATCCCTCTGGAACGGAACCGCCTGCACCTGATTAGGGCAATATTCTTTTTTGCCTCCACAATCACTTTGTTTTTTTTCGCAATTTTTGCTGCCCTGAACACATCCACAGCCGGGCTGTTTATTACAGCCATCAGACTGGCCAAAGCCGGCCAGCAGAAATAAAATCAACCAGATATTATTCATATTTTCACTCTCCTTTATATTTGTAGCCTATGCAGATATAAAGAAAATGTGATCAAATGATTATTTGTTGAGCACAACATGCTTTACAAACCAGAAAGTATTTTTCTCTCCTTCCGTGGAAAGCATCTTTAGTAAAATATAAATCTGTTTCTTGGTCTTTGGATGCATGGCGCAGTCAATTCCCTTTTGAAAATATTCCAAGGGGGCCGAATCGGTGTATTGATCCTTGAGATATACCTTGGATGCCGCGATCCTGTCCATCATCATCTCAACAACGTACCGGACCGGCATCGGTGCCGGCGCCATCCCGCCCTTGATTTCATGGGCACTATAATCGATCCAGTATTCAAAATGATGCTTGTTTCTTCCCTTGTGATGCAGCCATGCAGAGGAATATCCGATAGCCTCGCGTTCTGCATTGTTGGGGCTGCGGTCTCCCTGATAATATCTGGCTCCAACCATAAATTCCGTTGGAGAAAACTTGGAAAGATCATGCCAGATTCCCTGCCAGTAAAGCCCTACCTTAAAGCACCCCTGCATGACCAGATATTTATGATAACAGATTGTCTTGAAATGTTTCCATGTCTTCATGTTTAGAGCTCCGTTTCTTTTACACTTATAAATACAGCCATGGAGCGGGGCGGTAATATGACTGCCTCTTTGCGCTCTCCCTGTTTATCACACGGTATTCTGATCCTGTCATTTGCACATGTAGCCATCACCGGCTTGAATTTCAGCCGGTCAGGGAGCTTTGGCAATGCAAATTCGTGCTCAATCCAATGTGTATTATATGTAATATAAATAAAATCATCTCTGTTACCGGCCGGTGTCGTGGCAAAGCTTCCACAGTATAAAACACCGAAATGACGGTTGTAATTTTCGGTCCCGGCATACCATGCCTGCTCGCAATGGTATGATACATCCGGATATCCTGCTGATAAATAATCACTCTGCGTCAATGCTTTTTCCATATGCAGGATCGGATGCTTTTTCCGGAATGCGATCAGCTTTTTGGTAAAATCCAGCAATTCACTGCCATAGGCAGTCTCTTTCCATTCAAGCCAGCTTACTGCATTGTCCTGACAATATGGATTATTGTTGCCGTATGCACTGTTGCCAAATTCATCTCCGGCAAGCAGCACCGGTGTCGCCTGTGCGCTGAAAAGTAACAACAGAGCATTTTTACTCTGCTGTTCACGCAGTGCTATGATCTTCTTTTTTCGTGTCTTTCCCTCGGCACCGCAATTCCAGCTATAGTTGTAATCACTGCCATCGCGATTGTCTTCACCGTTTAATTCATTGTGTTTGCGGTCATATGAAACAGAATCGGCAAGTGTAAAGCCCTGATAGGACGAAATTTCATTGATCAGCGCATAATCCGACGGATTGTCCCTCAATCGCTGCATAACCGGTCGGATCATATCCTCGTCACCCTTTAAATATCTGCGGACATCATATAAAAAGCCGCCGGATATCACAGCTACATGCTTACAGCTATCCTTATTGACAGTCACATCACACTGCAGAGATTCAAAAATCAGCTTGGTATGCTTCAGATACGGATCCGTGATCAGAAGCTGTACCGGAAGATAGCAGCCCATCAGCTTAAAACCGTCTAAATGATACTCTCTTACCCAGTAGCGGCATACATCCAGTATAAACCACTGCGGAATCTCCGGAGGGAAATAAAAATCAGCCACCAGCTCCAGCTGCTCGGCATGCAATGCCTTCACAAGCTCTTTTAATTCCAGATCCGGTCTGTCACCATATGCATAAGCTCGTTTGGGTGCAAAATAATGTCCGTCTGTATATCCCCAGTAATTAACCTTGGATTTCCACGCACCCTTTTTATCATCCAGATAAGGTACAAGCTTATCATCCAGTCCGGTATATAAGGGATTGTAGATAACATCATTGAATTCAAAAATCGGCATGGTCTCGATTGTTGTCACGCCAAGAGCCTTGATATAGGCTATCTTTTCCTTTAATCCCCGAAAGGTCCCCTTTGCCATGACATTGCTTGATGCATGCCTGGTAAAGCCTCTCATATGCATTTTGTAAATAATGGCATCCTGAAATGGTATCTCCGGTGACACATCATTTTCCCAGTCAAATACATCTTCATGATGACAGCATCTTACCGTCTTCTGACCGGAAACCGCATCGCCAAATCTGTGTGAGGAAGCAATCAGGACAGCATTCCGGTCCGTGATCTTTTTTCCATCTGCATAATATAAATATTCAAAATCAGTATATGGAAAATCCGGCAGCAGAATACAATACAGACCATTTACCAGATATTCCGGTTTAAAGTCGATTTTGTATTCCTTTTTCCGGCCATCTGCGACCACATACAAAACAATTCCGCCATGTTCTTTTCCGACCGGTTCACTGACAATGGACAAACCGGCTGCAACTCTATGTATACCAAGAGGATATAATTCCCCTTTTATAATTTGTAATCTATATTCCACTCTTATTCTCCTGTAAATCAGATAAACTCCGTCACAATCATGTCACACTATCCAGAATTCAGGTTTATTATAACACACATCCCTGAAATAAAAAAGAATTTGTCCACAACCGCCGTCTATACTTTCCGCAAAGTATATGATACAATTTAGGATAGTAACAGGCATCCTGATGCCTTTCAACAAAAACACGGACACATACACACAGGAGGACACATTATGGCTGATGAAAATACATTTGAAGAAATTGACGGGGAAGAAATGACCGTCACACTGGAGCTGGACGATGGCGATGTAGACTGTGCCGTTGTTACCATTCTTACTGTTGATGAAAAGGATTATATCGCTCTGATGCCCTTGGACGAAAATGGTGAAAATGAAGATGGTGAGGTCTGGTTTTACGGTTATAAAGAAAACAAGGATGATCCCAATGAAGAGCCGGAGCTGATCTACATTGAAGATGATGCAGAATATGAAAAGGTGGAAGAAGCCTTTGATGAGTATCTGGATAATTGCGAATTTGACGAATTAATTTAATGAAACATGAATCCGTTATGGCGGTGATAAGCTTTTTTCTTATCACCGCTTTTTCTCTGTATTCTTTAACTCCTCCAAAAACGGAGATACCGTCTGACTCTTATCATGTAAAAGCCACAGGCTCTCCTTTGCCCTTGTCAATGCCACATAAAACATCCGCCGCTCCTCTTCCAGTTCCTGTAATGTCAGCATTCTTCCATGCGGAACCTTTCCGTATTCCAGATTTGGCAGATACACCCGGTCAAATTCCAGTCCCTTCGAGGCATGGTATGTCATAACCGTCACATGGCTGTTTTTCTGATCCGTTTTCTGTTCTGCTTCATATTCCTTTTGCAAGGCAGAAGGATCATTGCATTTTTTTAACCGTTCAAGAAACAATTCAAATGCCTGATCCGTACCGGTTCCCGGACGTGTCTTTACACCGGATTTATAATAAGCTTCATATCCCATGGCCTTGTAAATATATCTGGCCTGACCAGCCATATCCAGTCCTTTGGCAAACGCCACCTGCCTTTCCAGCTCCACCAGTCTTTCCACTACCCAGCTTTTCCCCATGGCACGCTTTTTCAACTTGGCAAAATCAATCACCGGTTCCGATAAAATCCCATAAGGGATATACCTCACCGGCTTATTCATGATCTTAATAAAATCCGATCTTTTATACCCTTCATTAAAAAAAGCAAGATATGAAAGCAGATCCAGTGCCAATATCGTATCTTCTCTTTGTCCCTGCCCGATATTCTGGTAGGCATATACCTGTCTGTTGGTGCGCAAAAGAACGGCCTGCGTCTTATCCGGATACTGATCATGATATTGAAAGACAGCCTCCCGAATCGTCATAAATTCCTCTTTTGCCGATTGACAAGGTATTACCTTCAGACTGTCCGTCCGGTCACTGACAGCCTGTGGATGTTTTTCAAAACGGTCTTTATTATGGGCAATAAACCGCGATGAAAGTGCTACAATATCCCGGCTGCTTCTGTAATTATCGACCAGGCTGACGGTCTTTGCATCAAAATCCCGGATAAATTGGTTCATCAGTGCCGGATCCGATCCCCGGAAGGAATAAATTGCCTGATCATCATCCCCTACTGCATAGATATTGTGGTTTGCACCAAGCAGACAGATTGTTTCATACTGCAGGCGGTTAATATCCTGAAACTCATCGATCAGGATATGGGAAAACCGGTCCTGCCAGTATGACCGGAGCTTCCAATCCGACTTTAGCTGCTGATAACAAAGCTTAATCATATCGTCAAAATCAAGCTTTCCGTTTTCCTGCAGCCATTCTTCATATAAATGATAGATCTTCCGGTATTTTTCCGGCATTTTTTCATTTCGCTGCGACAAAGAATCCGGAAACAGATTTTTAAACCGGCTGATTTCCTGCATACAGCATTCCGCTTCCTGTATCAGATCAACAGATGTATCATGGGAATTTTCATTTTTAATAAGATCTTTCAGCAGTAAGAAACGTTCCTTGTCGCCGGCAAGCTGATAGGCTTTATTGGGATTGGATAATTTCAGAATATGGTAAAAAACAGAATGAAAGGTACCAAAGATCACATAAGAACAGGCGGGATTGGCGCTTACCGCTCTTTTTTGCATTTCCAGAGCAGCTGCTTTTGTAAAGGTGATCACAAGAATTTGATTGGCCGGAACGTGGCATTCAGATATGAGATAGATCATGTGATGTGTGATGACATATGTTTTTCCGGAGCCGGGCCCTGCTAAGACAAGCAGTGGCCCGGCCTTGGATTGTATTGCTTTTAATTGCTCTTTATTGGGCATTTTTTAACAGTTCGATACCCTTTTTGATACGGGCGATCGATTCGTCCTTCCCAATGATCTCCATAATCTCTGTTGCACCGGCAGGTGTCATCTGCTTGCCGGAAACAGCGGTACGGATCGGCCATAATACATAGCCGTTTTTGTATCCCTTGTCTGCGGTAAATGCAGAAATTGCCGCATAAATACTGTCATTGGTATAATCATCCAGGGCTTCCAGTGTCGGAAGAATCTCTTCTAATACCTGTAAAGATGTCTCCGTATTGGTCTTCATCTTTTTGTGGGTATACATGGCAATATCATATTCGGGCAATTCCTCAAAGAAATCAATCAACGGAGGAATATCCGGGAAAATTTCGATTCTGGTCTTGACCATGGCTGCGATCTTTTTCAGATCCAGGTCTTTTTTGATCGCCTGTCTGATATAAGGCAGTGCTCTTTCATAAAACTTATCAAAATCCATGGCCTTGATATATTCACCGTTCATCCATTTCAATTTACCGTAATCAAATACAGCCGGTGACTTGGACATATGATGATAGTCAAAGGCTTTGATCAGTTCATCCAACGACATGATCTCTTTGTTGTCTGTGGGACTCCATCCAAGCAATGCGACAAAATTGACAACAGCTTCGGAAACAAAGCCCTGCTCGATCAGATCTTCATAAGAAGAATGTCCGCATCGTTTGGATAATTTGTGATGCTCTTCATCGGTGATCAGAGGACAGTGTACATAAACAGGCACATCCCATCCGAAAGCCTCATATAAGAGGTTGTACTTGGGTGAGGATGATAGATACTCATTGCCTCTGACAACGTGTGTAATGCCCATCAGATGATCATCTACCACGTTGGCAAAATTGTAAGTCGGAAATCCGTCTGACTTGATCAGAATCATATCATCAAGCTCATCATTGTTGACGGTAATATCACCATAAATATCATCATGGAAGGTGGTTGTACCTTCGGTCGGAACATTTTGTCTGATAACATAGGGCTTGCCGGCTGCCAGATTGGCCTCTACCTCTTCCCTGGATAATGACAGACAATGCTTGTCATAGACATTGATCTCTTTGGTTTCTCCATTTTCAAGCCGGATAACCTTGTGGCACTCTTCCAGTCTTTCTTTATCACAGAAGCAATAATATGCTTTGCCTTTTTCGATCAGCTCTTTGGCATATTTTAAATACAGTCCCTGCGCCTGACGCTCACTCTGTACATAAGGGCCATATCCTTTATCCTTGTCCGGTCCCTCATCATGCACCAGTCCGGTTGCAGCCAGAGTACGCTTGATAATATCAACAGCACCCTCAACTTCTCTTTCCTGATCTGTATCCTCAATACGTAAAATAAAATCTCCGCCCTCATGCTTGGTGATCAGATAAGCATACAGAGCCGTGCGTAAATTGCCTACATGCATCCTTCCTGTCGGGCTTGGCGCAAAACGCGTTCTGATTTTTGTCATTATTCTATTTCCTCCTGTTTCATATCATCCATAGACGGAAGCTTGTTAGCAGATTCAGCCTTAAAGGTATTAACAGCCTTGGTCGCCTGCGGAATGGCGATACAGGTACCTGCTCCGGCAACACAACCGCCGGGACATGCCATACCTTCGATCAGACAGCCATTCTTTTTACCTACCTTGGCAAGCATCAGCATCTTTTTACATTCGGCAAGACTTTCCGCATGCTCAATATTGACCTCGACATCCGGATAATATTCCCGGATAACGGCCTCGATTGCACTTGCCACACCACCGGCTACACCGTATCCACGACCGGCTCCGGTAGCGCGTTCATCAATCTCATCATCCTCAATCTCGGAAGGTACAATGCCCTTGGCTTCAAACATTCCACTCAGTTCTTCAAAGGTTATTACAAAATCCACATCAGAACGTACTGTCCGGCGGGATGCCTCCAGCTTTTTGGAAGCACAGGGGCCGATAAATACGATCTTGGCATCCGGATGTTCTTTTTTGATCACTCTGGCAGTTGCCACCATCGGTGTCAGCTCATTGGAAATATTGCCAATGGTCTCCGGGAAAAACTTTTTCGCAAGCATTGACCATGATGGACAGCAGCTTGTCAATAAAAACGGAAGCTCTTTGGTCGCAACCTTTTCTACATAATGATGCGCCTCTGCCATGGCACCCATATCTGCACCGATCGCTGTTTCATAGATATCGGCAAAGCCTAAAAGCTTTAATGCCTTTTTCAATTTACCGGGAGTCACATTGGGACCGAACTGACCGACAAATGCGGGAGCCACCTGCGCAATGATCTGCGCTCCGCTCTGGATTGCACGAATCAGCTGGAATATCTGTGATTTGTCGGCAATAGCACCAAATGGACAGCTTACCATACACTGTCCGCAGGAAACGCACATTTCACTGTCAATACATGCACGCCCGTAAGCATCATTTTTGATGGCATTGACACCACAGGCTGCCGAACAGGGACGCACCTGATGGGAAATGGCATCATAAGGACACACAGCCTTGCATTTACCACATTTGATACATTTTTCCGGATCAATGTGTGACTTGCCGTGGACCATAGTGATTGCGCCACGGGGGCATACCTCCCGGCACGGATGCGCGGTACATCCCATACAACGGTCTGTCACGATATAAGCATTTTCCGGACATTTATTGCATGCAGACGGAATAACCTGCATAAGCGGCGGCTCATAATATTTTTCAGCAATATTACTTTCCTCTACACCCTCCGATATATGAACCGGTGCATTTTCCGGACGAAGCGACATTCCCATGGCAAGACGTACACGCTCTCTGACAATCGCACGGTTCCTGTAGACATCATCTGCACTGTCCGGATCAATATTATCAATAATTTTATAAGGCAATGCTTCCATATCATCTATCAGATTTTCTGAATCATATGCAAGCTTTGCAACCTCTTTAAATATTCTCCTTCGTGATTTGCGAACTTCAGTATCTATCCCTCTCATCTGATACCTCCTATATTTGTTAATATTTTGACACAAACACATCAGAAAATCAAGACAGGCAACAGAAAAACTGCCAGGCATACATTGCCCGGCAGTCATACTTTTGTTGTTTTAAATCATGAATACTGTCAAAAGCCTCTTTTATTAGAAAATACTAACAAGCTTTTTCTTTTCTTCGATGTATTCCTCTTCACTCAGAATACCATTGTCTCTCAATACTTTTAACTTTTTGATCTTGGTCTCGAACTCTGACAGATCTTCTGCCATACCTGACAATGCAACAGTAGATACATCTTCATCACGTGCTGCCGGTGTCGGAATTGCTGCCGGAGCCGGTGCCACTGTCGGTGTCGGTGCTGAAGGTGCGGGGGCTGCAACAGGTGCTGAACCACCACCAACCGGTGCAAGACCTTTCTGCTGACGAATACGATCCGTCAGGGTCTCTGCTTTCGTCTTGGCATCCTTAATTGCTGCCGCAAATCCGGCCATATCATCCAGAGCGGGCAGATACAGATATCTCACAAATTTGGTTGCGGGATTCTCGATTGTTACCATCATTGCCTTTTTACCGGAATATGTAGTCTCATCAACAGATTTAACATTTAACAGATAATGAGATACATTGTCCACTCTTGTATTTAATCCCTTCGGATTATCAGACATAGGCAATCTTCCGCTGATTCGGAGATTTGATACAGCAACTCTTAAATCTTCGGACTTGCCAATGAAACCTGCTTTAAAAGACCATTCTTTCTGAAATATGATTTTTTCAAGTCGAATACACTGGTTGCATACTTCGCCAGCTGATTCACCACCACAGATTAAACATTTCATACGTTTTCACTCCCTATATCTAATATTTTAATTCTCTAAAATAAATCTCTTTTTATGGATTTATATACTACTTTTATTATAAGCATGGAATAAAAATTTGTAAACAGCAAACTTAGATTATTATACAGATTATTTTAAAATATATCTGACAAATCTGCTTTATTGTATTAATTGTATCACATTTTCTAACTTTTAGGCAAGAACCTGCAAATTCTTTTTGCATACAATACCAATAAAGCAAAAAGGAAGCACAAAAATGAAAGATTCTGATTTTTTAAAAACAAAAACAGATTTTCCGGTCGGCATGGCCTATGTTCCCTGGCAGAAAATGGAACATATTTATGAAAATCTGGATGAAGCCTTTTCCATCGGCACCATTTTCCCGGAATTAAATAAGCCCTTTGAGGGGAGGCGTCTGAAATGATGTATGCCAATTCTGTTTCATTCTCCAACAAAGGAAAGCAACAACAGCTGTTAAAAGAAATTTCCATGGTGGATTTTGCCATCGTGGAATTAACAGAATATCTCGACACACATCCTGACGATGAAGACGCTGTCTCTTATGTCAAACAATATATAGCCATTTTACGCAAGCTGAAAGAAGAATACGCTTCTTTATACGGTCCCTTAACGCTCTACGATTCAACTTATTCCAAAAACACAGACTGGGTATGGGCGAAAATGCCGTTACCTTGGGAAGGAGGTGCCAAATAAATGTGGAATTATGAAAAAAGACTGCAGTTTCCCATCAATATAACAACGCCCAATGCGGAAATTGCCAAGATCATCATCTCCCAGTACGGTGGACCCGATGGCGAGCTGGGTGCATCCATGCGCTATTTATCCCAGCGCTATACCATCCCTTATAAAGAGATCGCCGGACTGCTTACCGATATCGGTACAGAGGAGCTGGCGCATTTTGAAATGATCGGCGCCATTGTCTATCAGCTGACCAAGAACCTGAGCATGGAGGATATTGAAAAACAGGGGTTTGCTCCCTACTATGTGGATCACACTCTGGCTCTCTGGCCGCAGGCTGCCGGTGGCATTCCGTTTAATGCCTGCGAATTTCAGTCAAAGGGTGATATCATTACAGACCTTACCGAGGATCTTGCGGCAGAACAGAAAGCCCGCACAACCTATGACAACATCCTGCGCCTGGTAAAGGATCCTGAGGTCTGTGCACCGATCCGCTTCTTACGGGAAAGAGAAATTGTCCACTTCCAGCGTTTCGGTGAAGCTTTGCGAAAAGTACAGGAGGATCTGGATCCCGTCAACTTCTACCTGTACAATCCGGAATTTGATAAAAAGCCCGGAAAATAGGTCATTTCCGTGAAATTCACACAGTTTATACAGAATAAAAACGAGGAAACAAAGGTTTATTCCTGCGTTTCCCCGTTTTATTTCAGATCTCAATCAGCTCAAGCTCCGGAAGCTCATATTCCTTTTTGACCTTGACCGTCTCTGCCGGATAAGATATCTCTTCTAAAATATCAATATTAGAAATCCATGACATCATACCCTTATTTTTCAAAAGATACTGTACCTTTCCGTAATAAATTGTATTGGGGAAATTGTTTTTCCCCCTGCGGTTATTACGGCTTCTTCTGCTCTGATTTTCTGCATGCTGGACAGCGGCGGCATACAATTTGCGCTGCTGCGTGGCATAATCAGATGAACTGACTACAGCAAGACTGTTTTTGGATATGATATAGACCGTATGATCTGCACTCTTTTTGTTAATGTAATCTAAAACCTTCACGCTGCATTCTCCTCATTTGTATCATTTAAAGTGGACCAGACGGGAGTCGAACCCGTGTCCAAAAGCCTATTCCCTGTCCTTCTACTATCATAGTCTGTTATTTGACATTCCCTCCGTCAAACGGGAACAAACACCCTTTTGATTTTGGTAGCTTCATGATACGCCCACAGCCTCAAAGCTTTGACTGAGTCGTTTCCTACATAGTCGATGCCCGGGTCTTAAAGTGTAGGTGCCCTAAGTCGGACAGCTGCCAATTAGGCAGCGTATGCTAAATTTTCTTCAGCGTTTATATTTATTTTTGCCATTTGACGCATTGCATGCGGATAGCTTCTCCAGCTGCAAAACCCCTGTCGAAACCTTTACTGGCCCGTTTGGTGAGTTGTACACAACCTTGCGTTTTTAAAATATAACGTAATTTGGATGACAAGTCAACCGGTTTGTCTGCTAAAAGCAATAAGTTTATAATTATTTTATCATGTAAATAAAATATTGCAACGAAAGCAGCAAAATCTGTTGCACATCTTTACAGATTGCGGATCTTAAACTCCCTCTCCGTCTCTCTTCTTAAGTCTTTTTTGGCAATATCCTCTCTCTTATCGTAGAGCTTTTTACCTCTGGCAAGGCCGATCTCCACCTTTGCCTTTCCATCCTTGAAATAGACCTGCAACGGCACGATGGTATAGCCTTTTTCACTCATTTTTCCATCCAGCTTGCGGATCTCTTCCTTATGGAGCAGGAGCTTTTTAATACGCAGCGGATCCTTATTGAATATATTTCCCTTTTCATAGGGGCTGATATTCATTCCATAAATAAATGCTTCTCCGTTTTCAATCCTTACAAAGCCCTCTTTGATGCTGCACTTTCCCATACGCAGGGACTTTACCTCTGTGCCGTGCAGCTCAATTCCGGCCTCATATTTATCATCAATAAAAAAATCATGGTATGCCTTTTTATTATTAGCTACCAGTTTCATTGTTTCTCTTGCCATTATACTTCCTCCGTTTCATCCAGCATAAAATCAATCGTATTGGAAACGTAATCCACGTCATGAACCGTTACCCGCACTGTCTGTCCGAGCTTAAAGGTCCGGTTTGTCTTTTCCCCATATATTTCATACCGGTTTTCGTCAAAGATATAATAATCTCCGGGAATTTTGGAAATATGGATCAGTCCTTCGACCGTGTTGGGCAGTTCGACATAAATGCCCCATGCAGTCACCCCTGAAATGACGCCGGTAAAATGCTCGCCGATGCGGTCTGCCATATACTGGGCTTTTTTGCATTTTTCCGTTTCGCGTTCTGCCTCATCGGCCCTGCGTTCCAGCTCTGAGGATTTTTTGCACACATTGTCTAAAATGCTTCGGTAATGCTCCATCTTATCCTCTGTCAGGCGTCCGCGCAGATAATCCTTGATGATCCTGTGGATCTGTAAATCGGGATATCTGCGGATTGGCGATGTAAAATGACAGTAATACTGGCATGCCAGTCCAAAATGTCCGGTACAGTCCGGAGAATATCTTGCCTGCTTCATGCTCCGCAAGGTCAGTCTGCTGATAAGCCCTTCCTCATCCGTGCCCTCAATAGATGCCAACAGCTTTTGAAGCTCTTTGGGATGAACCTCCTCTGCAGAGGTCTTTAAACGATAGCCGAAATTGGAGATAAAGAGCGCAAGCTTTTTGATCTTTTCCGGATCCGGTGCTTCATGCGTACGATATACAAACGGTGCTTCCAGCCAGTAAAAATGTGCAGCCACCGTCTCATTGGCGATCAGCATAAAATCTTCGATCAGCCGGGTCGCAACATTTCTCTCATAGGGCTTAATATCGGTTGGCTTTCCATTGGCATCCAGTATGATCCTGCTTTCCTGAAAATCAAAATCAATGGAGCCGCGTTTTTTCCTGCGCTCGCGCAAAATTCCGGCAAGCTCTGCCATCTGCTCAAACATGCCGACCAGCTCTTTGTATTCTCTGCAGCATTCCTCATCGTGTGTTTCCAGAATTTTGGCTACAACGGAATAACTCATACGCCGGTTGACATTGATCACGGTCTCGGCAATCCGGTAGTCTACAACCTCGCCCTTTTCATTGATATCCATCAGGCAGCTCTGGGCCAGCCGGTCTTCCTTTTCATTGAGGGAACAGATCCCGTTTGACAGCGTATGCGGCAGCATCGGAATTACCCGGTCTACCAGATAGACACTGGTTCCTCTCTTTAAGGCTTCCTTATCCAGTGCGGAATTTTCCTGCACATAATTGGAAACATCTGCAATATGCACGCCCAGATGATATCCGTTTTCATCCACGGTAAGGCTCACGGCATCATCCAGATCCTTGGCATCCTCACCATCGATGGTGACCATCATGACGTCTCTTAGATCCAGCCTTCCTTCTCTGTCAGCCTCTGAAACATCCCTGGATGCCCTCTCTGCCTGCTTAAGCTGCTTTTCCGTAAATTCCATAGGCAGGTCAAAGCCCTTTATAATCGATAAGATATCCACACCCGGATCGTTGATATGGCCTATGATTTCTGTGATAATTCCTTCCGGATTTTTATCAGGGCCGCCGTAGCTTGTCAGTCTGACAACAACCTTATGTCCGTCCACAGCACCGTTTGTATGCTCTTTTGCAATAAAAATATCCTGCGCGATCTTGGTATTGTCCGGTATGACAAACCCAAAATTTTTGCTTTTCTGATAGGTTCCGACAACCGTTTCAAGCGATCTGCATACAATGCTTACAACCTCTGCCTCCTGTCTCTTTCCTCTCTGTCCGGGCAGTAAGCGTATGCTGACTGTATCCTGATGAAAGGCTCCGTTTACTTTGTTTTCGGGAATATAATAATCCTCTGTAAAGCCTTCCACTTCAACAAAGCCAAAGCCCTTTGCATTGGATATAAAGGTCCCGGTCAAAACCTTTTGTTCGGGCTTTATATATCTTCCGCGCTTTGTGATCTGCAGTCTGTTTTCCGATAAAAGCTCCTCAAGCGCTCTTTTAAATTCCGGTCTGTCCCCGGATGAGACCTGCAGCATGATCGCAAGCTCTTTTTCCTTCATCGGAACATAAAATTCACTCAGAACAAACTGCTCTATATTGTTTTTTCTTTCTTCAAAACTTTTCATTGTAATTTACCTACATAAAAAAGCACCCTTGCAAAGAGTGCTTTTGTCTCATCTAAAACAGGTTTAAATTTAAAACGACTGAAAAAACAATAAACAATACTGCCGAAATCGTAGTAACCATAACCAGCTTACCTTCCTTCGACCTGCTCTTGTTTTTGGTCCAGTAGCTGTCATTGCCACCGCCAATAGCTCCCAGTCCCTGTGACTTGCCTTCTTGCATTAATACAACAACTAATAAAAATACACAATCTAAAATATAAATAACAGTCAGAATTAATCTCAATGTGCTCATTGATTGACCTCCTTACGCAATACAGACATCATAATACCATATTGCATTGAGAATTTCAAGTCACAAAAAATTTAATAAGTAACCCGGTTCATAAAACGCTCCCATTCCATAACCGTACCGCTGCAGGTAATATCAATCCAGTAGGTATCATCCTCATTGAGATCCACACCAATCTGGTACTTTTTTTCATCAGGTGTTTCTGATACCGCCACGACATCATACAGAGGGACATCCTTGCACTGCTTTAAAATGCGGTCAATATCCGTAAGGACAATTTCCTCATCCGGCTTTTCTTCCAAAAGCTTTCCGTTGGCATCATAGTATTTAAAACCTTCTTTGACCATACCGGTAACTGCACCGTTTAAAAAACGCATATTGGCAGTATCGACAAAACGATCCACACATTCTTCATTATTGGGATTGGTTCCTTTTACGATCAAGCCCTTTAAAACAAGTATGACCGTCTCCTTTTTCAGTTCAATATCCATAATACTGACTTCTTCGAAGTTGAAATATCTTAAATTATCTTTTGTTTCGAATCTCATATTGTATATACTTCTTTCCTTTTATATTTTCTTATCTTTTCTTTTTCTGGTTTTCTTTTATTTTTTCCTTTACATTTTCCTATCCAGCTTAGATTTTCACCTTATCAATCCACTTTATAATACTACTTGTTCATAAATGTAAAAATCAGTATAAGCTGCCCTGTTTTGTAGTTTAGCATAATTTGAAATCTTATCCAATTAATTTTTTATGAACTATATGCCAATAAATTTTTCGTCGGTTTTTACGAATTCTGTGCCAGCATATTCTCGATAAAAATACCATAGCCCTTTGTCGGATCATTGACAAATACATGCGTTACTGCTCCAATCAGTTTTCCGTCCTGAAGAATGGGACTTCCGCTCATTCCCTGAATGATTCCGCCTGTTTTTTCGATCAGATCAGGATCCGTCACTTTTATGATCAGTCCCCGGTTGCCCTCACTCTGACTGTAATCAATGCTGACAATTTCAACATCATACAAATCCCATTCATTTCCGGACATCATGGCTATTTCTGCATCACCGGTATGAATATCCTGTTTTAAGGCAATGGGATATTTTTCCACACAGGAAAAGTCCACCACGGTTTCATCCGGCAGTGCCTTTCCGTAGATTCCGTTTGCCGTATTGGATTCAATCGAACCGATCTTTGCCGAATCTAAAAACCGGATCACGCCGGAAATTTCACCGGGGTTTCCGGTCATTCCTTTTTTCACACCAACAATCTCTGTCTCATATAAACCGCCATAATCGATATCCAGAAGCTTTGCCGTATCTATATCATTGATACCATGACCAAGGGCCCCAAAATCTCCGTCCTCGGTCACATAGGTAAGCGTACCAATGCCTTGTGCCGAATCACGGATCCATACACCGATCTGGTACTCCCCTTCCAGATTCTGTATCGGAACGATCTGTACCTGACTGATCTCGCCATTTCTCTGAATGGTTAAAAGTGTGGGCTCACCATTGGATTCCCGGATCATCCGGATCACCTCGCCCTTTAATGCGACATCTGTGCCGTTAATTTTTAAAATATAGTCACCGGGCTGTAAGATATGACTGCTTGGACATGCCTCCGTTGTCGGTGTCGTCTTTACATTTCCAAGTCCGGCCACAAGCACCCCTTCCGATTTGACATAGATTCCGACCGGACAGCCGACCGGGTAGACATACTGCTCCTCTACGACCTCCAGCCGGATCTCCTTTAACGGAACAACCCCAAACAATTTGATATTCCATGTATACAGGCCGGAAGCTTCTTCTGTCAAAGTATCAGCAGTCGGAAGTTTTTTCTGTCCATTCCCAAAGGTTTCCACGACATCCTCTTTTTCACGGATCTCACCGGTAACCGGAAGTGCAAAATTAATTTCTTCCTTTTCACCCTTTTTTACATAGATCACATCCGGAATCTGCCTGTAAAACAGCATTTCAAATGTGATAATTCCCAAACATATGGACAAAATAAAAGCCGTATATAAACAAATTTTATACTTTTTCATAATTCCCGTCACCTCATATCAGACAAAACAAAAAAGAAGGAGTGTTATTCTCCTTCTTTAGTGTTTCAATGTTTCGATTTTTTACTTTAGTATTGTTTTGTCTGCTTTGCCATATTTTTCATTTCTGTCGCATTTTGTAAAACAGCATCTGTCAGCTCGTCTGTTCCGAGCAGACGTCCGATCTCAGCTATGCTCTCTTCTTCGGTAAGCCTGTGTACGGAAGTACTTGTACGGTTGTCGGTTGTAGACTTCCGGATACAAAAATGGCAATCCGCCATTGCAGCGATCTGCGGTAAATGCGTGATGCAGATCACCTGATGCTCTTTTCTTAAAACTGCTAGCTTTTCCGAAACCTTCCACGCGGTTTTACCACTGATACCGGAATCGATCTCATCAAATACCAGTGTACCGGTCCGGTCTTTATCTGCAAATATTGTCTTAACAGCAAGCATGATGCGCGACAGTTCACCGCCACTTGCAACATTGGCTAACGGCTTTAACGGCTCTCCCGGATTGAGAGATATCATAAAAGCAATGCTGTCACAGCCATTCTTTTTGCGATGCTCCTTATCATGCTCACAAAACACCTCAAAACGGCACTGTTCAAAATTGAGATCAACCATAGCCTGCGTCATCTTTTCGGAAAGCTCCATACAGGCTTTTTTTCTCTTTTCATAAAGACTTTGAGAAAGCTCATCATAGGAAGAAAGCAGCTCTTCCATCTGATTTTGCAGACTGACAAGTGTCTGCTCTCTATTTTCCATCCGGCTGATCTTTTCGGAAAGCGTCTGTGCATATTGGAAAATATCTTCCATATGACTGCCGTATTTATCCTTTAGGTGATTGATCAGATTTAGTCTGTCGGAAATCCTTTGTAAATCGGATGCATCCATTTCAAAATGATCCAGATACCGGTCAAGGGAATGGATACAATCCTGTAATACCATTTCCACATCGGATAGCTGTGTGTAAGCATCTGCTAACTCTTCATCATAATCCCGTACCGGCAAAAGTGTCCTGAGTGCCATTGACATCTCATTTAACAGGCTGTTATTTTGTCCGCCGAGTATTTCCTGTACACTTCCAACGGAATCCTGAATTTTTTTGGCATTGGAAAGGCGTTCGTACTGCTCCTGCAGCTTCTCATCCTCGCCTTCGGTAAGCTCTGCTTTTTCGATTTCATCAAGCTCAAATCTGGCAAAATCCAGCTCTCTTGTATAGTCTGTATCCTGATTGGCAAGCTCTTCATATTGAAGCTTCAGCTTTTTATAATCCCTGTAAAGCTCCCGGATTCTTTGAAGGTCACCGGAAATTTCATTCATGGCATAGGAATCGAGCATTTCCTCCTGTACATCGGCCTTTAAAATAGCCTGATGCTCTCTTTGTCCGTGAATATCGATCAAAAGCTGTGCGACAGACTGCATTGTCTTTAAAATGACGTTTTCTCCGTTTATTTTACAAACACTTTTATTGGGATAAATCCGGCGCTGCAACACCAGAATATCATCCTCACAGTCAATATCCAGATCTTTTAACCGCTCCTTTTGTTCATCATCCGGCAAAAAGGTCAGGGTCACGGAAGCAAACTCCGCCCCCGTTCTGATCAGCCCCTTATCAGCCTTTGCTCCCAAAGCCAGCTGGACAGAGGATAGCAAAATCGACTTTCCGGCACCGGTCTCACCGGTTAAGATATTCAGTCCTTCTCCAAATTCCACCTCAGCCATATCGATCAGGGCTACATTTTTAACTTGAATACTCTCTAACATCCTTATCTGCTCCTTATCCGTGCATTATCTCTCCTTAATGATCATGCTTCAGATAATAGTAAACGAATTTTCTTTTGCACAACCAGTGCATCCTGCACCGAGCGGATGGCTACCATAACCGTGTCATCCCCTGCGATCGTCCCGACAATTTCATGATATTGAAAGGAATCCACACAGGCAGCAACCGCCATTGCCATACCGGGCTGTGTCTTTAAAACCAGTAGATTCATGGCCGTATCAACAGAAATAACGCTTTCTTTTATGACACGGACGTAGGTCTTTGACAACTCGTTGGCAGCCTTTGGCATGACATAACAGGCTTTTTGTCCTCCGGCTGCCTCTTTTTGGAGATTCATCTGCCGGATATCCCTGGATACCGTAGACTGTGTGACATGAAAGCCACGTTCGTTTAAAAGAGCTGCCAGATCCTCCTGTCTGGTAATATGTTGTTGTGTAATGAGTTCAGCTATTGCCTGTTGCCTTTTATTTTTCATTTGCCTTCCTTTATCATTTTAAATGCAATGAAACAATAAGAAAATCAATTTTAATCGTTAAATTTTTTATTTAGTATTTCCAGAAAGCTGACATGACTTAACCGTATAAACTTGGTCACTCTTTCCGATCTGGTAATAAAGACTTCATCGCCGGTTGCCAGAGCTTCGGATATCGCACCATCAAAATTGACTTCCATATCCTGATTTTCACCATTTCTGCCATTGGGAATCCGGATCATAATCTCATCATCCGCGGAGAGAACAATGCTGCGGGCATTCAGTGTATGCGGACAAATCGGTGTCAGCAAAATCATCTTTGCCCTCGGCTCTATGATAGGTCCTCCGGCTGACATATTGTATCCGGTGGAACCGGTCGGTGTAGAAACGATCATGCCGTCCGCTTTATAACTATGGAGGAACTGTCCGTTCACATAGATTTCAAAGGCGAGAATATGTAAAGAACCCTTTCTGGTCAGTACAATATCATTTAACGCATGGTACACCGCAGGCTGACTGTCTTTTCTGCTAAGTCTGCCGTTAATCATCATACGTTCCTCAATGCTGTATGCATGATTTTTTAATGCAGCAACCGCCGAATCCATCTGTCCGATTTCGATTTCTGTCATAAAACCCAGATTTCCGAGATTAATACCAAGAAAAGGAATGTCAACATCTGCAAAATCCGTTGCCGCCTTTAGCAGTGTGCCGTCTCCTCCAAGTACAAAAATACAATCTACATCTTTTTCCATCGGGGCCGGAGCAAGAACACTTTCAATTTCCTGTTTTTTTAACAGGGAAACCAGATTCCCGGTAACCGAAAGTGATGGATCCTTTGCCGTATTTGTAATAATATATACTTTTTTCATATAAAAACCTACTTGTGTGCGAGTGCCTGTTCGGAGGCCGAAACAACAGCATCTATTTCTTCCAGTTTTGGCATGACAGGAGTATCCGATGAATTCTTAAGCCACAGCAGATACTCGATATTTCCTTCCGGTCCCTTGATCGGTGAATAATCAAGTCCCATGATTTCAAAGCCGATGGATGCCGCAAAGCTTTCGATATTGACAATCACTTCTTTATGCACCTTAGGATCCGTGACAACACCTTTTTTGCCGACCTTTTCTCTTCCTGCTTCAAACTGTGGCTTGATCAGACAGATCATATAAGCATCTTTTTTGAGTAAAGCCTTGGCCGGAGGCAGGATCTTTGTCAGTGAAATAAAGGAAACATCGGTTGCCGCAAAATCAAGCTCCTCCGGAATCTGCTCCTTTGTCACATAACGGAAATTGGTCTTTTCCATGCAGATGACCCGCTCATCATTGCGAAGCTTCCAGTCAAGCTGTCCGTGTCCGACATCAACCGCATATATCTTTTTGGCTCCGTTTTGGAGCATGCAGTCTGTAAAACCACCTGTGGAAGCACCAATGTCAATACATACAAAGTCCTGTACCTGTATCGGAAAAACCTGAAATGCCTTTTCAAGCTTTAATCCTCCCCTGCTCACATAAGGAAGGGTATTACCTCTTACTTCAATAGAAACCGTATCCTCGAAGACAGAACCGGCTTTATCCTCTTTCTGCCCTTCCACATATACAATTCCCGACATAATGATCGCTTTTGCTTTTTCCCTGGATGCTGCCAGATTGCGCTTAACCAAAAGCACATCTAATCTTTCTTTCATAGATCTTCTCTTTTACTGTTTTCTATAATTTTATCGTTTTTCATTTTTATATTGATTCCATGCCGCGCTGACGGTATCGGCAATGGTTTCTGCGTCAATGCCGACTTCTTTCTTTAACAGATCGACATTGCCATGCTCTACATAAGAATCCGGCAGGGCAACCGGTAAAACCCTGATGCCCGGATAGGTTTGCTGAACATAGGATAATACATGCTCACCAAATCCTCCACACAGGACATTTTCTTCCATGGTAACGATCATCCGGTGATCCTTTAACAGGGTATCCACCATATCCGTATCAATCGGCTTTACAAATCTTGCATTGACGATCGTTGCATCAATGCCTTCCCTTTGTAACAGCTCATCCACAAAAAGTGCAGTCTGTACCATGCTGCCGACCGCAAGCAATGCGATATCCTTTCCTTTTTTCAAAAGCTCCGCCCTTCCGTACTCGATCGGCGCGCGCTGCTCCTTCATGCTGTCACATGCAACACCTCTTGGATATCGCACGGCAATCGGGCCGTCAAAATCAACCGCAAACTTTAACATATCGGAAAGCTCCCATTTATTTTTGGGCGCCATGATATGCATATTGGGGATACCGGATAAATAAGACAGATCAAAAATGCCCTGATGTGTCTCTCCATCACTTCCTACAAGTCCGGCTCTGTCGATCGCAAATATAACCGGCAGATTCTGGATGCAGACATCATGAATGATCTGGTCATAAGCACGCTGTAAAAAAGAGGAGTAAATGGCTACGATCGGCTTCAGACCGCCGGCTGCCAATCCTGCTGCAAACGTGACCGCATGCTCTTCTGCAATTCCAACATCAAAAAAACGATCGGGATACTTAATGGAAAAACGTTTCAGTCCTGTCCCATCCGGCATGGCCGCCGTAATAGCCACAATCCGGTCATCCTTTTCAGCCAGTTTATTGACAACCGTTGCAAAAACATCGGTATAGGTTGCCAGCTCTTTTTGCTTTTTGGGAATGCCTGTCTCAATATCAAACGGCTCCGCCCCATGAAAACGGGACGGGTGCTTTCTGGCAGGCTCATATCCCTTGCCCTTCTGGGTAAGCACATGTACCAAAACTGCATTTTTCACACTTTTAGCTTCATTAAGCACCTTTTTAAGCGCACGGATATCATGCCCGTCCACAGGTCCCAGATATGTAATTCCCATATCTTCAAAAAACATGCCGGGAATCACCAGCTGCTTGATACTGTTTTTTACATTCTGGATACTTCTTACTACCTTCTGGCTCTTTTTAGAGCCATCCTTTAATCCATAGTAAATACTGTCTTTTAATTCCAGATATTTCTGGTTCGTCCTGATACCATTCAGATAATTGGAAATACCACCGATATTTTCTGCGATCGACATATTGTTATCATTGAGCACAATAATAAAATTGGAACCCATGCGGGATGCATTGTTTAATGCTTCATATGCCATACCGCCTGTCAAAGATCCGTCACCAATGACAGAAACAACCTTGTAATCCTTGTGCTGGATATCTCTTGCCTTGACAAGCCCCAGTCCTGCTGAAATAGATGTAGAGCTGTGCCCTGTGTCAAATGCATCGCACCGGCTTTCCTTCCTCTTGGGGAAGCCGCTCATACCGCCAAACTTACGCAGGGTATCAAAGCCGTCGCGCCTTCCGGTCAGAAGCTTGTGCGTATAGGACTGATGTCCCACATCCCAGATAATCTTATCCTCCGGCAGATCCAGCACCAGATGGAGTGCCATGGTAAGCTCAACCGTACCCAGGTTAGAACCCAGATGGCCACCGTTTTCACTGATCTTTTCAATCAGGAAGGAACGGATCTCCTCTGCCAACTGCTTATAGTCCTTCGGATCAATTTTTTTGATATCATTTTCTTTTTGTATTTTATCCAAAATCATTGTAATCACCAATTAACTGCGTCTTGCTACTAAAGACATGACTAACTCTTCCAAAAATTCATTTCTCTGCGGTACATTTTTCAAAATATCAACAGCCTCTTTGGACAATCTTTCCACATCTTCTTTGGACTTGTCCATACCCTCTAATGACAGATAGGTAGCCTTTTGATTTTTTTCATCGCTGCCGATCGGCTTGCCAAGCTCTTCAAAAGAACCGGTAGCATCCAGAATATCATCCTGGATCTGGAAAGCCAGACCGATATTGGAGCCAACCTTTTCCATCATGGCAATCTGTTCATCGTTAGCACCTGCTAACGCAGCTCCACACATCAGGGCACATTCGATCAGGGCTGCCGTCTTATTTTCGTGAATAAATAAAATATCGGAAAGTCCCATATCGGCATTGTTGTTTTCATTGACAACATCTACACTCTGACCGCCGACCATTCCGAAAATACCGGCCTTTTTTGCAAGAATGCCAAAGGCCCTTATCATGCCCGGATCAACAGCTGTATCCTGCATAGCTTTTGCTATCGTCTCATAGGCATAATTTAATAAAGCATCGCCTGCAAGGATTGCAATATCCTCACCATATACAACATGTGTCGTTTTGCGGCCTCTGCGATACTCATCATTGTCCATTGCCGGAAGATCATCATGCACCAGTGAATAATTGTGTATATATTCAAGGGCTGCCATAAAGGGATATACCTTTTCATCCTCTTTTCCAAATGACCGGTAAGCTTCCCACATAAGCATCGGTCTTAAGCGTTTTCCGCCTGCCATCACGCTGTAGCGCATAGCCCCGATCACCTGCTTTTGCAATCCCTCTTCCTTAGGAAGCATGGAAAAAATAATCTCCTCGATCTGCTGTACCCGGTTTGTAATCTCTTCTTTAAAGTTCATCTGTTTCTCCATTCTCACGTATCAGCATTACCTTTTTTTCTACCGCGATAATTGCCTCATGACATGATTTGATATAGTTCATACCTTCTTCATAAGCGGAAAGTGCCTGCTCCAATGGAATATCATCCCGCTCAAGCAGTTCAATCTGTTCTTCTATTTTCTGAAACATTTCATCTACATTTAGTTTCTTTTTTGCCGCCATTTTTATTCCTCTCTGATCCGGTCATATCGACAAACCGGTCATATCCATGTCCGGTCATAGTTTTCATTTTCAGCTCTGTGCCTTCAGATATCCATCATCCTTTTTTATCCCGGTAACGGAAGCCGTTGCACATCCATCCAGATAATGTAAAAATATTTTTTCTCCGGGCGCTAAGTCTGAAACTCCGGTTATCTTTTCTCCTGCCTCATTTTTGACAAATGCATATCCGCCCGAAAGCTTTTTGAGCGGGGAAACGGCATCCATCCTGCCGCTTAAAAGCGTGAACTGTTGTTTATAAAGCTGCCATTTTCTGTCAAAGCCATACGGAAGCATCTGTGAATCGTGATCCAATCTCTGCGTTGCCTGAAGGATACGCCGGTCCATATATTGGATGAGAAGCTTTTCACTGTGTACAAGCTTAAGCCGTTGCTCTTTTAATTTATTTTTGGGTGACAGGGAAAGAACCTGCCGTTGTTTCTGCTCCAGCTGATTTTGTAAAAATCTGAGCTTTCTTTGAATGATCTGGTAATACCGCTCTTCATAGGTCTCAAACTGTAAAAATACCTCGCGGATATCCTTTGTCACGGCAACTGCCGCCGCAGTCGGTGTAGATACCCTCATATCAGCTACCAGATCAGATATGGATACCTGTTGTTCATGTCCGATGGCAGATACGATCGGGATCGGACAGTTGAAAACAGCATCCGCCACCATCCGTTCATTGAAAGCCCAAAGATCTTCTGTTGAGCCACCGCCCCTTGCAAGGATAATCACATCAACATTCCTGCCTTGGAGAGTATCGATTCCGCGTACAATACTAAGCGGAGCCTGTTCCCCCTGTACATAGGCCGGATATACCAGAATCTCTATAAAAGGATTGCGTCTGGTCGCATTTTCGACAATATCATGCACTGCTTCTCCGGGGTAGGCTGCCACAACACCGATCCGGTTGATATAATCCGGCAGCTTTTGCTTGTAACATGCATCAAACATTCCCATTTCTTCAAGCTCGGCTTTTAATTTTTCAAAAGCCTCATTGATCCTGCCGGCTCCGGCCTGATAAATTTCCATGACCTTTAATTTGTAGGAACCGCCCTTTTCATAGAGGTCCACACTGCAGCCGACAATGACCTCATCCCCATCCTTTAAGCGGAAATGAAGCCCCTTTTTCTGATAGCCGGAAAACATGGCGCACTGAATGATAGAAGTCCGGTCCTTTAATGTAAAATAAAGGTGACCCGAGGAATGATATTTCACATTGCTCGCTTCACCCTTTACATATAAGGACTTTAATAATATGTCATTGACAATCATATCCTTCAGATATGCATTTACCCATGAAACGGAATAAACATTTTTCATGATCATCCTCTAATTTGCAAATTTAGCTAAAATGCCGTTAATAAAGGATGGTGATTCATCCTGTCCGAATTTTTTTGCAATCTCAACAGCTTCATTGATCGCAACAGAGGTCGGAACCTTGTCATCATACAGAATTTCAAAAAGCGCAAGCCTTAAGATGGCTAAGTCCACCTTTCCCATACGGGTGGTGGTCCATCCGGTTGCCTTTTCATTGATCATCTGATCGAGTTCATCAATCTTATCTACAATCGCTTCATATTTTTTCTGAATTTCTTCCTGTGCTTCCGGATCTGCCGATTCATCTGCATCAAAAAAAAGTCTGACCTGCTCCGGCATATCCTCCGGACTGTTGAATTCAACTCGAAACAGGAGCTTAAATATCTGTATTCTTAAATTTCTTCTGGTCATTCGTATGTCCTCGGTATTCAGTCTTTCATATTGATACCGCCAATGCGGATATTGACAATGTCTACAGTAAGACCTGTCATGCTTTCGATCGCTGCCTTTACTTTATTTTGTACGCTCTGGCAGGTTTCCGGGATATTGTATCCGTAATCGATCATAATAGCCAGGTCAACATTAACCTTGCCATCAACAACCATAACCTTAACACCCTTTGTAAGCTTTTTGACACCGACACGGCTCATCAGCTCATTGGTGATATTGCCCACCATGGATGCCACTCCGTCCACTTCGGTTGCTGCAATGGAAGCAATCATGGCTACCACGTCATCTGCGATTGAAACAATTCCATCATTTCCATTGCTTTTTAAGGTATAAGCTTCTCTTTCAAACTCTTTTTCCATAAGAAACTCCTTTCGTCCATATCTATTTCATATACTTTAATTCTGTTTACAACTTTATACATGATTATAACAAAAAAACGCTTAATTGAAAAGCCAAAAACAAAATGTATTGGAGATGTCATCGACTGCATAGGTAATGCTGTCTTCCGCATCCAGATAATCAAATGCATGCTGTTCATCCACAAGATACCGGAATATATCATTGTAGACTGCGTCATTGGCACATTTGAAGCGTACCGTCTGCTCTCCGCTTTCATAACCCCTGTCAAAAACAGACTGCAGCTGTTCCGGATCAAGTCCGCTTATATAGAGGTTTTCATGAATATAATAATTGCAGTCTTTTGCAACGCATTCAGGCAGGGCAACCGGATTTTGGGCAACATGCGTCTGATTCAATGTAGCAGAATCCACCATGAAATAATCATAATTGACCGGATTGGCATCCTGATACCGGCTGTCTTTAAAGTCCGAATCGCCCCAGGTCGTATCCAGATAATACCATGCACCGTCTGCCTTGACCAGATTCCATGCATGCGATTCTCCATCGGCACTTCCGTTTACAACAACCGATTCCACCCCAAGTCTGTTTAAAAGAAGCTGGGTAGCCTTGGCATAGCCGTTACAGACGGACTGGTGAAACAAAAAGACCGAAAGCACATTTTGATTGTCCCTGCAGTTCATCACATAATCCGTATTGATGATCAGGGTATCAAAGACATATCTGACCTTGTCATAATCCGAACCATCAACCGGTGCATTGGCAATCAGTTCAGAAATGGCAGTCTCCAGCTGTTCATTGTACTGTGCTGTCAATTCCTCGTCATAAATATAATTGGCATGAAAAGAAATGGCAACGATTTCATCATCTCTGGTCCGGGTCGTATACTGGTATCCATCGATATAAAACAATTCCGGATGGTCATACAGAACACAGTTGAATACCTTGTCCAGCAAATCGTCAGAAAGCGTCGCAACACTGACCTCTGTCCTGTTTAAGACAGCTGAAAGGATTTGTCCGTACACAATCTGCTCATCTGATGACAGCTGCGAATAACAATAGCCGTTTTCATCTATGGCAACCAAAGCATCCTGCTCATCAGACTCTCCTGTAATGTCAGAGTCTACGTTTTCCTGATCCGTTATGTCTGAAAAGGATGAAAATTGTCCTGTCTCCTCATCTGTGAAATCATCCTCACTGCAACCCGGCAGAAAAAATGCGAGACACAGGCACAACAACAAAATGGCATTTCTTTTTTTCATTTAAACTCCAAATTTAATCATTTTTACCAAATTCAGCAAGCTCCAGCCCCTTATTGCGGTCCAGAGTCATGCCGATGCTCCATTCATGTGAAAACAAAAGAAGAGGGTTTCCTTTTAAGTCTTTGATCTTCTTCATATCTGAGGTGCCGGAAATCTGATTCAGATCCAGATCCTTATTGACGATCCACCGGATAAATTCATAAGGCAGATTTTCCAGCTTGATCTCTACATTGTATTCATTTTCCAGACGGTATTTTAAAACATCAAACTGCAGGACACCGACTACCCCCACAATGATCTCTTCCATACCGGTATTAAACTCCTGAAAGATCTGGATGGCACCTTCCTGTGCAATCTGTGTAATACCCTTGACAAACTGTTTTCTCTTCATGGTGTCAAGCTGACGCACTCTGGCAAAATGCTCCGGTGCAAATGTCGGAATGCCCTCGTAGCGGAATTTATCCTTGGGCATGCAGATCGTATCTCCGATGGAAAAGATGCCCGGATCAAATACACCGATGATATCACCGGCATATGCCTCGTCCAAAATCTTGCGGTCATTGGCCATCAGCTGCTGCGGCTGCGATAAGCGCATAACCTTATTTCCCTGCACATGCTTTACCTCCTGGGACGCATCAAAACGTCCGGAACAGATACGCATAAATGCAATACGGTCTCTGTGAGCCTTGTTCATGTTGGCCTGGATCTTGAATACAAAAGCAGAAAAATCATTTTTTACCGGATCGATCAGGCCGATATCCGCTTTTCTGGGAAGCGGTGTTGTTGTCATCTGTAAGAAATGCTGTAAAAAGATTTCTACACCAAAGTTGGTCAGGGCCGATCCGAAAAATACCGGTGTCAGATCTCCGCTCTGGATCAGGTCAAGATCATATTCTGCACTTGCGCCGTCCAACAGCTCGATTTCCTCTGAAAGCTTGTCCCAGGCCTCCTGTCCGATATGTCCAAGCAGTGCTTTATCATCATCCACGGAAATAACCTGTGTTTCGCCTTCTTTGGTGCCCTTTTGTGTATCGGAATAGGTCACAACACTCCTGCTCTTTCTGTCATATACCCCCTTGAAGCCCTTACCGGAACCGATCGGCCAGTTGATCGGACAAGTGGCAATTCCCAGCTCCTTTTCAATTTCATCCAAAAGATCAAAGGTATCATTGGCATCCCTGTCCATCTTGTTGATAAAGGTAAAGATCGGAATGTGGCGCATGACGCATACCTTAAACAATTTTCTGGTCTGCGCCTCAACACCCTTGGATGCATCAATGACCATGACAGCCGAATCGGCTGCCATCAGGGTACGGTAGGTATCTTCCGAGAAATCCTGATGTCCCGGAGTATCCAGAATATTGATACAGTAGTTATCATACTCAAACTGCAATACAGAAGATGTAACGGAAATACCTCTTTCCTTTTCAATCTCCATCCAGTCGGACACCGCATGTCTGGCAGTCGCCTTTCCCTTGACACTTCCTGCCAGATTGATAGCTCCGCCGTAAAGCAGGAATTTTTCCGTCAGGGTCGTCTTTCCGGCATCCGGATGCGAAATAATGGCAAATGTTCTTCTTCTGTTGATTTCATACTCTAGGTTACTCACAAATGTTTCCTCCAACTGTTATAACAGACTTTTTCCGTCTGTCTTATTTTCTATATTCAGTAAATGCAGAACGGTGGCTGCAATATCGGCAAACGTATCCCTTGTGCCGTAATTGCCGGCTGGAATATCTTTGCCGTAGAAAATATACGGTGTATATTCTCTGGTATGATCGGTTGACAATGTATAGCCCGGATCACAGCCATGGTCTGCGGTAATCATCAGCACGTCATCATCACGCATTTTGTCCATGATCTCAGGAAGCTTTTCATCAAAATAAGCCAGTGCCTTTGCATATCCGTCAATATCCCTCCGGTGTCCGTAAAGCATATCAAAATCAACCAGATTGACAAACAACAGACCGTCAAAATCCCGGTCCATATACTGAAGTGTCTTTTCAATACCATCTTCATTGCCGGTCGTATATACAAACTCGGAAATGCCGCTTCCCGCAAAAATATCGTGGATCTTGCCGACAGCCAAAACATCCCTTCCGGCAGCCTGTATCAGATTGAGCATGGTAGCTTTTGGAGGCATCAGAGAGTAATCATGTCTTCTGCTGGTTCTCTGATAGTTGCCGTCCCTGCCGGTAAACGGTCTTGCAATGACACGCCCGACACCATGCTCTCCCTTTAAGATCTCTCTCGCTATATGACAGTATTCATACAATGTCTCAACCGGAACCACATCCTCATGGGCTGCGATCTGAAACACACTGTCTGCGGATGTATACACGATCAGTTTCCCGGTTTTGACATGCTCATCTCCGTAATCCCTGATAACCTCTGTCCCGGAATATGGCCTGTTGCACAATACCCCACGTCCTGTTCTCTTTGAAAACTCATCAATGATCTCTTTTGGAAATCCGTTGGGATATGTCGGAAGCGGACGCATGGACTGAATGCCTGCAATCTCCCAATGTCCGATCGTCGTATCCTTTCCCTGAGATGCCTCCTGCATCCTCGCATATCCGGCTATCGGAGAATCCTCTTTCTGTCCTACACTGACACCGTCTATATTGAACAGGCCAAGCCTTTGCATATTGGGCATTTTAAAATAAGGACTGGTGGCGCAGGATGCAATGGTTGATGTTCCGGCATCATGAAATGCCTCTGCATCCTTGGCTGCACCGATTCCAAAGCTATCTAAAACAATTAAAATGATTCGTTTCACAGCTATCATCTCCCTTGTACATTTTATTTTCACGAATGTCTTATTGTTACCCATAGATGAACAAATTATACCACAACCGGCCATCTATATAAAGCATGTTTTTAATTTCCCCCGACCGGTGAAATTGTGATATTCTCTGCCGGAATACCGGTTTTTCTCTTTACAATATTCTCAATCTGCGCAATCTGTGCCTGGCTCAATTCATTCATACCGATACAGACATCCGCATAATCCCCGTTAATACTTACCACATTCTCTGAAAATCCCTTTGCCTGAAGCATTACCATCGCATCACATTCCTTCTGCGCGATATCCGTCAGGGCGATCATGCTGTTAACGGCATCCTGTTTGGCCGCTTCAGATACATTTTCATTGTTGATGATATCCAGCAAAACTGCCTTGTTCTGCGATCTGGTCTGCTCTTTGATCAAATTAGCCTCTGCTAACGATGTGACAGACATGGTATTGGTAAATACTGCTTCCCCGGGAATATCCGCTGTTTCAGTGCCGGCTTCTGCCTCCGCGTTGGTTTCCACTGCCGCATCCGCCGTATCCTGTGCCTGTGCATACAGACCGGGATCATCCATCCCCGTAGTATCCTGTGCATACAGTTCTGTATCGTCGGTGCCATCTGTGCTTGCAACTGTATCCAAATCTTCATCCAGACTGTCGATCTCTGTATAATATGTATCATCCTCGTCTGAAATGTCATACAAAGCTGTCTCATCATAAGTAATGTCAGCATCCTCCAGAAGACTGTTGTTCATGGTTTCTTCTACCGTCTCTGCATCTGCTTCCTCAAACTGTGCCGATGTTGTAAATAAAACATCGTCATCCACCTGTTTTCCGGTAAAATTCAGATATCCGGCGATTGCGATCATAAGCGCTAACGCTGTTATCATAATCTGATTCCTCTTCCACAAGTTTTTAACTGAAAATTCTTTTTTCATAGTTTCGCCCCTTTACCCGGTTTTACTTTTCATTTTTACTATTGCTATTTTATGCTCATCCAAATCAAATAATGACAACACCGCATCTTCCATTTGCTTTTTCACATTTTCACGATCCGCACCATCCGTCACGATCAGAATTCCCTCTATAGACGGTAAGAGCTGTTTTGAAATATAGGGGATGTCCCGCCCCTGTGAATCAACAGTATAAACCGTTTTCTCCTGATCTTCATAACGTGCTGCCGATGAAGACGCATTTCCATTATTTTCACTGTCGTTATCCCTCTGATATGAAATATCCTTTTCCACAATACAGCTGCCGACATCCTCCAGTGTCACAATAACCTTTACTCTTCCGGCTCCATTGATCGCAATCAGTGCATTGCCAAGTTTTTTTTCCAGATACGATGCATAAGCATCATAAAACTGCATCGTCTGATCTGTCGGTAACGCTGCATCATATGTGCTGCCGGTTGCCGGCTCCTCCGACATTTTTTCAGTCAGGCCTGTCAGGCTCTGTGTTGATTTTAGGGAGCTGTCAGTCTTTTTATCATCCTTAACCGGCATACTGATCACCAAAATCAGCAATCCGCCGATCAACAGGATCGCCAGTCTGTCCTTCCCTATTTTTTCTATCAACTGTTTCCACTGCTTCATATTCCATTTTTCATTCGGATCCATTTTTCCACATCCCTTCTCATGTTTTGCCCAATTCTCCCATGCGATCACTGTCTACTTCGTCACTTCCTGTTCAGTCTCTTTCTATTCAGTCACTGTCTATTCAATCCCTTTCTATTCAACCTCTTTCTATTCAGCCTCTTTCTGTTCAGCCTCTTTCTGTTCTGGTAAAGCAGCGTCCAGCTCTTCTTCATACTCCGACACCGTTTCGTCTACATACCGCTCCAGAAGCCTCTGCGATTCATCCTTGATATGATCTGTATCCATACTCCAGATCTCATCACTTTTTTTCAGATTTTCCTCAAACTGCGAAAGCAGGCCCTGATCGGATACATTCGTGATATCCACCAGATTTCTTCCAAGCGGATATATTAAAAACAGAATAATGAAAATACCGGATATGTTTTTATACAGTCCCTGAAATTTCTCCGACAAAAAAAGCTGGTATATAAAATCACACAGACAGACAAAAATACAGATATTTCTGATATATTCACTCATTTACCTTTCACACTCCATTTGATATTTGTGGTTAATACAAAGCATTCATACCCAGGGTGGCAACCGCAATTGCAATAAAAAACATACCGCTTGCGAACAGCTGCACACGGGAGAGCAGAAAAAAACAGTCTGCCATCTTCCATACATGAGAGGTAAACTTTTTTTCTCCGGATATCTGTAAAACAGCTGATGCCAGCCGTACGACAAAACCAAGCATCAGGGTCGTGACTGCCGGTCTGAAGCACATGACAAATAGTATAAAAATGCCGACAATTCCAATACTGTTTTTCACAAGAACGGCTCCCCTCAGGACTGTTTCCGTGATTGCCATAGCATAATCCCCAAGCCCCGGTATAAAGGAAACGGTCTTTAAGATCACACGGCTTTGTACACCGTCCACAGCCGGCATGATCCCTGCCTGGAGCAGACTTCCGGAAACAGCCGCAAAGATTGCGGAACGTGTCATAAAAATGACCAGTTTTCTCATAAGCGCTATCATTCCGCCAAAACGATTTCCATCAGGTAACTGATTTAACACATACAATACACAGATAAACTGAACCATCGGCATCACAAAAGCAGCCATGATATTTTCCACAATGAATAAAAAAAACAGCTGCAGCTCATAATATGCGGCCGCAGTCACAGGACCGCCGGAAATCCCCATTACCATACACATGGCCGGCATTAAAACACCACAGAAGCTTTTCATTTCATCTAAAAAAGACAGACACTGTTCATAGGAACGCAAAAAGCATTTCATCAGGATCAGGGATACAAATAAAAATATAAAATAATTGGAAAAGATCGTAATTTTTTCATTTGCAAACAAATCCGATAATCCGTGCAAAAGCAGCGCAAATATACCCAGCAGAAAAATTCCGAGGAAGATTTCCCTGCACTGTGTCAGATTTCCGATACACACATCCCGGACATACTGTATAAGCAGTGCTTTTATCGTGTCCATATTTCCCTGCATGATCTCCGTGATCAGATCATCCGCGGAAACTGTATTTCCTCCCATTATCCGATTAAGAAAAGTATCGATATTCCTAAGATCCATCCCCCTGATCAAAGCATTATCCATCAATAAAACTCCTTTATGACATCAATCAGATTTAAAAATACCGGCATGCCGATCAGCAATACACTGAATTTTCCTGCCGTTTCAACGCCCTTCCCGATCGCTGCATACCCGGCATCCTTGCAGATTCCCGCGCAAAATTCACTGATATAAGATATACCTACGATCCGCAGCAGCATCTGTATATACGCATCAGCACCGGCTAACTGTCCGGAAACAATTTTTATCATGTCTGCAATATTGATAAAGGAATCCATACAGATATAAAACAAAAACATGCTGGCACAAACGGAAAAAACATAGGCTGATTCCGGTCTTGTCTGTTTGATAAACAAAATAATCGCTACGGAAACAATGGCTAAAAGTCCGATTTTGAGCATACGCTATCCATCCTCCTAAAACGAAAACAGATCCTCCATCGTATGGAACAGATCAACTATATACGGCAGCACCCAGGTGAGGACCAGAATAAAGCCGCACAAGCTGACCATATAGGCATGTTCTTCCTTTCCACTGTGTTTTAATACCTGATTGAGCAGCGTGACCAGTATTCCGACTGCCGCGATTTTAAACAAGATACCAATACTCATGGAATCCTCCTTTACCATAGTAATATGATGACAAACAGACTGATCAACAATCCCATCGACCGGTACAATCTGCAGGTTTCTTTTTCCTTTTTATTCATCAGTTCATATTCCTGTTTTATTTGTTCGTTAGCATCGGCTAACTGTTTCAGCTGGATCTTTCTGTCATAAAAGCCTGTCTGGTCAAACATATGGATCCATACCTTTCTGACTGTTTCCGGCAGGACAAGAGAAAGCTTTTCCATCTCCTCATGCCAGATCATATATAATTCTTTTCCGTCATTTTTTTGGATGGATCGTGCCGTACTTTGTAATACTCTTCCGATTTCTCCCGACTGCCTGACGGAAATCCTGCAGACAGCCTCCTTTAGAGTTGCCCGCTCCGTCTTTATCTGTCCGATAAGCAGTTCCATGACTGAAATCATCATATGCAGATTCTCCTGTATTTCCATATACCGTAGGGCTTTATAAAATCCAAGCATAACCCCGGAAAAAAGAACAAGTCCACTGCCGATTATCTTCATAGCTTACCCACCTTTCTTTTCTGCCAGAAGCTTTTGTCCTATATCATAAATCTGCCAGATCTGCTTTTTTTCTCCGTCTCTATCCCGTCTCCATTTAAGCAGTATGATTCTCTGAAAAATTCTTTTCATAACGTCCTGATATGTATTTTCCTTGGCAAGTATCTGTGAAAGACAGTTGCCGTGCACCGACGCAAGAAGTCTGATACCGCATACCGAAGCCATATCCAGGGCTTCATAATCATTTTTCAGGCCAAGCTCATCCACGACCAGTATTTCCGGTCCCATGGAACGGATTGCCATCATCATTCCATCTGCTTTCGGACAGGCATCCAGCACATCAGTCCGGATCCCGATATGATTTTGCGGTATACCCATATAACATCCGGCAAGCTCAGAACGCTCGTCGATCACACAGATCTGTTTGCCGTCTGCATACGTGCTGCCATCCGACAGACTTCTGGTCAGATCTCTTAGCATGGTCGTTTTTCCCGCTCCCGGAGAAGAAATGATCAGCGTATTTAAAAATTCCTTTTTTTCAAACAGGTATGGCAGGATTTCATCTCCTGCACCTAAGACCTCATGCACAACCCTGATATGTAAAAATGCAACCTTCTTCATCATGGCGATCCTGCCATTCTCCAATACAACCTGTCCGCCAACGCCTACTCTGTGTCCGCCGGCCACCGTCATAAACCCCTGCTTTAACTGACTTTCATAAGCATATGGAGAATAATCACAGATATGGTTAAAGATCATATCTACATCTTCTTCGGAAAAAACATAGGCCTGTCTGATATCTTCCGAGAGTACACCGTTAAAATCCGGATAATATTCTTTTTTCCCAATGATAAAAATACACGGACAAAGGACTCTGATACGGATTTCCTGCAGCTTTTGAATCACATGGTTTAAGGATGAAAGTAAGGGATGAAATTTTGTTGGAAACAGATTTTTGATCTGGTCTGATTTTTTCATATATTCTCCTTGTACAAACTATGTTTGTCCTTTAAATATATGAAACAGATTTGATAATAGAACTAAAAAAGGATTGTTACCTTCCGGTAACAATCCTTGCAATATCATTGTATAAAACAACCACCATTAAGAGCATCAGCAAAGCAAATCCGACAAAATTGATAATGCCTTCCTTTTCTGCCGGCAATGGTTTGCGGCGTACAAGCTCAATCAGATATATAAACAGCCGGCCGCCATCAAGAGCCGGGAACGGGATCAGATTGAGCACTCCCAGATTGGCACTCAAAAGAATTGCAAAGTTGAGCATATTGAGCCATACATAAAAAGCTCCGTCCGACTTGGATTCCGTATAGATATCACCAACCGCATCCGCCATTCCCACAGGTCCGGACAAATCCTTTACACCCGCTTTACCGCTCAACAGCATTCCAAGGCTTTTGATCGTTGTGTCAATCCAGTATTTGACTTCATATCCACTGTAGACAATGACCTTTGGCGGAGATAGCCTGGTATATCCTCCGGTCATGGTAATTCCCAGATAGTATCTGCCTGCATCCTGACTATAAACCGGTGTCAGAACCGTCCGGTACTCTTTACCATTACGCTCATAGGTCACATTCATGGAGCTTCCGTCCGCTAACATGGCTTCCAGTGAAATTTCCCGGAAAAGATGGATCTTGTGATGGTTGATCTTTGTGATCACGTCACCGGACATCAGTCCTGCCGCTTCAGCACCGCCACCTTCCGTGACATCTCCAACCACCGGCAGATCCGTTCCGATACTGCCCACAATAAACAGCGACAGAAAAAATGCCAGAATAAAGTTGAAGATCGGTCCGGCTACGACAGTTGCAATTCTGGCAAATAACGGTGCCTCCGGAAAGGACCTTCCGTATTTTCCTTTTTGAGTTATGTGATCTGATTTATCTGATGATGGGTCATCCTGATTTTGCCCGTCTGCGGCTTCCTCGCGGCCATCTTCGCCTTCAAACATACATGCCCCGCCAATCGGAAGAAGCTTCAGCGAATATTTAGTGCCGTTTTTTTCAAAGCCAAGGAGCGTAGGTCCCATTCCTACCGCAAACTCCACAACATGGATTCCATTCACCTTGGCGATGATAAAATGTCCGAATTCATGTGCGACCACGACAACACAAAATATCAAAATAAATAAAATAATACCCAATTTAGCAACACCTTTCTGCTATCTGATCATAACACCACTGTTCTGTCATAAGGATCTGTTCAACATCCGGATTGGGAATCACCGTATGGCGCGACATAACCTCCCCGATCAGATCGGCAATATCCAGAAAACCGATTTTCTCTCTTAAAAACAGACTGACCGCTTTTTCATTGGCTGCATTGAATACGGTCGGCATGCTGCCTCCTGCCCGAAATGCTTCATATGCGAGTGCAAGACCCTGAAAGACTTCCGGATCCGGTTTTTCAAAGGTAACCTGACCCAGTTTGAAAAAGTCAATTCCGGATGTCTCCATCGGCAGCCGGTCCGGGTAAAACAATGCATACTGTATCGGCAGCTTCATATCCGGAAGACCAAGCTGTGCGATCACCGCACCATCCACATACTCTACCATAGAATGTATGATGCTCTGGGGATGTACTACAACCTGAATCTGGTCAAAATTTACATCAAAGAGCCATCCGGCCTCCATAACCTCCAGTCCTTTATTGACCATGGTAGCCGAATCAATGGTAATTTTCTGTCCCATAGACCAGTTTGGATGCTTCAGGGCATCCTTTACTGTTTTATTCGCAAGCTGTTCCCTTGTCATTCCACGGAACGGTCCACCGGATGCTGTCAGAAGGATCTTCTTTAAGCGATTTTTAGGTTCACCGTTTAACGACTGGAAAATAGCACTGTGTTCGCTGTCAACCGGAAGGATCGAAACACCCATTTTTTTAGCCAACGGCATAATGATATGTCCTGCTGTAACCAATGTCTCCTTGTTGGCAAGCGCGATATCCTTGCCTGCTTTGATAGCTGCAATGGTCGGTGTAATTCCGATCATGCCCACAACAGCTGTTAATACGACATCCGCCTCTTCCATGGTGGAGATTTCAACCAGTCCGTCCATGCCTGCCAGCACTTCCACATCCAGATCCCGGATACGTGTCTTTAAATCCTCAGCGGCAGAAACATCATACATAACAACCTTCCTCGGATGATATTTGCGAATCTGCGGTTCGATCTTTTCCACATTTTTGGATGCAGCCATCGCCACAATATTTAATTTCTCCGGATATGCATCCACAATTTCCAGAGTCTGTGTTCCTATGGATCCCGTAGAGCCCAGAACGACAATATTTTTCATATCTTATTCCCTATTTCTTAGTATCTTATTTTTTATTATTTTTTAGTATCTTACTTTTTATTATTTTAATATCTTACTTTTTAGTATCTTATTTTTTTCATATTTTATGATATGGTATCAGGATCAAAAGGTCAAAAAGCCGTTCGTGCTTATTTCAACAGCAAAACAGCCATATAATAGATCATCGGTGATGTAAAAATAACACTGTCAAACCGGTCCATGATTCCACCATGTCCGGGGATCAGCTTTCCATAATCCTTGATATCGTAATTGCGTTTGATCGCAGATGCTGCCAGATCACCAACCTGACTGATCATGGCTCCGACTGCACAGATAACCGGGAATACCCACCGTATATTTTCGATATCCGGATCTGCCTGTGTCAGAAGCAATGCATACAAAAGACCGACGATCGAGCTTCCCACAACACCGCCGATCGCTCCCTCAATGGATTTCTTTGGACTTAAAACAGGTGCAAGCTTATGTTTACCGATTGCCATTCCCACAAGATATGCACAGGTGTCACAGATCCATGAACTGATAAAGATCAGCCATACAATATAAAATCCATCCTTCAGACATCGTGTCATATACAGATAAGAAAGCATGATCGGCGCATAAATAAAGGAAAAAACCGTCGCCATGATCTGCTCAGCTTCATATTTTGGAAATGTAAAAACATAAACAAATAAAATTGAAATAATTGTCAGGGTGATGGTTAACATAACAAATGTTTCTGAGTTGGCAAAATAGATGATCAGGTAATATCCGATCACCCCCAGAATGCCAAGCCACTCGATCAGGCACGGTCTTTTACTGTCCTTGCGCACACGCATCGCCTTTGTCATTTCAAAAAAAGCGATACCGGAAATTGCAAGCGTAAACAAAAATAAACACGGTCCTCCCAAAGTCAGTACACCCGCAATGATGATAACCAACACTATGGAGCTGATAAGTCTGGTTTTAAACATCCGTTATTCCTCCTCAATCTTTCCAAACCGGCGGTTTCTGGAATTGTAGACCTCAATTGCCTTTACCAGCTCTTCTTTTGTAAATGCCGGCCAGGGAACATCTGTAAAATAAAACTCCGTATATGCCAACTGCCATAGTAAAAAGTTGGAAATCCTCTCTTCACCGCTTGTGCGGATCAACAGATCCGGGTCCGGAATATCCTTTGTGTCAAGATAAGATGCAAGCAACTCCTCCGTCATCATATCCGGATCAATAATACCTTTTTTGGTATCTGTCATAATATTTCTGACAGCTCTTAATATTTCATCACGGCTTCCGTAATTGAGTGCGATCTGGAAATGCAGTCCGTCATTGTTGACCGTAGCTTTCTCCAGTTCATCAATCCGGTTGCGGATGTCCTCATCCAGTCTGCTCTTATCGCCAATCACACGGACACACATCCGGTTTTTCTCAGCAGTCTTAAGACAGGTCTTCATGTAGTTACGCAAAAGCTTCATCAATGCATCAACTTCATCCTTGGGCCGATTCCAGTTTTCAGTGGAAAAAGCATATACGGTCAGATACCGGATTCCCATTTTGTATGCTTCTTCACAAATAACCTCTACATTTTTGCTTCCCTGGACATGTCCGTAATTTCTGGGCATTCCCTTACTCTTTGCCCATCTTCCGTTTCCATCCAGAATAATGGCAACATGATTTGGTACATTCATATGATCGAATCCTTTTCCTTATCATCATTATAATACGTTCATCAGAAATGATTTCTTACGCAAATTCCTATAAATACAACAAAATTAGGGGCATACTGTGCCCCTAACTATTTTCATTCTGATTAGACAGTTAAAATCTCTTTGGATTTTTCGTCGACCATCTGGTCAATTGTCTTAATATATTTATCTGTCAGTTTCTGCAGATCTTCGGTAAGCTGTTTTGCTTCATCTTCGGAAATCTCACCCTTGCCAAGCTTTTTAAATGCATCATTGCCATCACGTCTTGCATTGCGGACAACAACCTTGTTTTCTTCGCCTTTTTTCTTGATGTCCTTTACCAGATCTTTACGACGTTCCTCTGTAAGCTCAGGAAATACAAGACGTACAACATTACCGTCATTGGAAGGTGTAATGCCGACATCAGACATCATGATCGCTTTTTCAATTTCCTTGATCAGACCTTTTTCCCATGGAGCAATCTGAATCATTCTCGGTTCCGGTACACTGATATTGCCCACACTCTGAATCGGAGTGGGTGTGCCGTAGTAATCAACCTTAATCTTGTCAAGCACGTGCGGATTGGCTCTTCCGGCACGGATTGAAGCAAAGTCGGAAGCCAAAAAATCAATGGCCTTCTGCATCTTTTCATCGTATACTTTTATTCTCTCGTCCATTCTATTATCCTCCTAAACCGTCACCTTGGTGCCGTTAAATTTTCCTGTAACCGTATTTACAATACTGTTTTCCTCATTCAGACTAAATACCCACATAGGCATCTTGTTATCTCTTGCCAAAATGGAAGCTGTCATATCGACTACCTGAAGATTTTTATCGACGACTTCCTGAATGGTCAGTTCATCATATTTTTTGGCATCCGAATTGACCTTGGGATCCGAATCATATACACCGTCAATAGCCTTTGCCAGTAAAACAACCTCTGCATCAACCTCAATGGCTCTTAATAAAACGCCGGTATCGGTTGAGAAATAAGGATGTCCTGTACCACCGGCAAAAAATACGACCTTGCCCTGCTTGAAATACTTGTTGGCTCTGTCTTTGGAAAACAGCTTGGTAAAGGCTCCGCAGGTAAACGGTGTCAGGATCTCGGTATCCATTCCAACCGAGCGGAAGATTTCAGATACATAAATGCAGTTCATGATCGTAGCAAGCATACCGATCTGGTCGGCCTTTGTACGGTCAATATTTTCACTGGTCCTTCCACGCCAGAAATTGCCGCCGCCAATCACAATCCCGACCTCAATCTCCGAATCGACCAACTGTCTGACCTGCTTGGCAACACCGCGTACCGTTTCCTCATCAAAACCGGTCTTTTTATTACCGGCTAAAGCTTCTCCACTCAGCTTTAACATGATTCTCTTCATACTCTTAGCCCTCTTTAAAATCTTTATTATTTAATATCCTTGAAAAAAGCTGCGGGACTCACATCTGCATAGCACTGTGAGCACAGACCCTCGATAACAGCACCATTGTTCATCTGAACGGATTTGGACTTGATATTGCCCATCACGATTGCACTCGAATCCAGCACAACCGGTCCGTGAACATCGATATCACCCTTAATGGCACCCGCGATAACAGCACTTGTTGCATAGATATTTCCGATAATAACGGAATTTAAACCTACCTTGATGCTTCCGGTTGCATGAATATCTCCGGTAATATGAGCTGCATCCGAAAATACCTCAGCCGCATTGGAATTGCCTTCAATGGTGCCGGCAACGTTTAACTTGCCAAGGACCTCGATATTTCCCTTGATATCTCCAAATACATCCATGGAACCCTGGCTGGAAATATCACCGCTTACCTTCATTCCTTTGGTCACAATCGCTGTTTCATCAATAACATCCTGTCCCATAACTGATTCTACTCTTTCTTCCATCACTTCATCAACCGCTTTCTCAAGTTCACTTTCCACTTGTTTATTGTCATGATCTTTTTCCATAACCGCATCATAGACTTCTTTTTCAAAAGAAATGTCTGCAAAATCCTCTTCCTGCGGCTTGGGTGTTTCTATTTCCTTCATCAGATCGTTTATCGTCTCATCTGCTTCTTGCGGCAATTCATCTGCTGCAGCTGATTCTTCCACTGCCTCACCGACTTCTTCTGCCGGTTCTTCCATGACAGGCACTTCTTCTACTGTCTCTGTCTGTTCATCTGAAACACGATCCATCCCGATCAGTTCATTTGCGGCAAATGCTTCCACATCGGCTTCCTCTGCTTCGGCTTCTTCCGTTGCGGTTTCCTCTGCTTTGACTTCCTCTGCCTCAGCATCCTCTGCAGGATCCTCCTGTATAATAACAGCAGCCTCTGCATTATCATGTTCAGGCTGTAATGCCGCATCCTGATCTGCAGCTGCCTGCTCATCCGGTTTTTCATCATTGGGCAATAATTCATTTACTGCCAGAGACAAATCTTCTTTTAAATCCTGAAAAAAGCCCATTGCTTTTCTTCCTCCTCATGTATTTACAGTGAAATATGTAAAATCACAGGTGTATCTTCCGTTATCCTGTCAATTACAATATCATCACGTGCTGTCAAATTTTCCAATATAATATCCAGTGCTTCAACGGTGTTGTCTTTATCTGCCCCATCATGCAGCAAGACCATTGCTGTCTGAAATCTCTCGATCCCGTTTAGCACATTGGAAGCAATTTCTTCTGCGGTAAGCTTTTGACCACTGGCATCGCCTCCCGCTATGTTCCAGTCGTAGCACTCAATTCCTTTATCATTGAGCTTTCGGACCAGATCAGCCATATCAATCCTGCTGACAGTATTGCTGCTTCCTCCCGGCAGTCTGCAGATATTGGACCGGACACCGGTTGTTTCATATACATAATCAGAAATCTGATTGAAATCATCAAAAAAAGCGTCCTCAGAATCATAAATGGATGCATATTTGTGGCTGTAGGAATGAAGTCCCACGCTATGCCCTTCGGATACGATCCGCCTTAAGACCTCCTGTCCATGCTCGGATGTATTACCAACCACAAAAAAAGTAGCTTTGACATCATATTTATTCAGAATATCCAGAATCTCTTCCGTATTGTTGCTCGGACCGTCATCAAAGGTTAAATAAACTCGTTTTTTGCCATCCACAGTTTCAGCATCCTGACTGGAATTGGCATTTTCATTACCGGTACTCGTCAAGGCGGTATCACTGTTGATCAGACTGTTGCCAAAACTATCCGAAGCCTTTGAATCCGCATCATGACCTTCAACATCAGCATTTTCTATGGCTTTATTATCCTGACTGCTTTCAAGATATTTTTGCATCTCTTCAAGCTGCTGTCTGGTCTCATGGAGACTGACCTTTGTGTTGTGAAGACACACAGCCAGAACAATACAGACAATAACCGGTATCACAATTGCAGCAATGATGACTGCTATGATCATCTTTTTTAAACGGTTAATCCTTTTTCTACGATTCTCGGGCAGGTGTTCCAAATCCTGACTTGCCATCCTTTTTCCCCGCTTCCATAGAGACTACGCTTTATTCTAACACAACTTCTTTCGTATGACAAATTAGAATTACGCTGTTTTCTTCGGGTTTATTTATTTTTTTCCATAAAAAGGCACCCGATAAAAATCGGATGCCTGAAATTCTCATATGATGCAATTATGATTGCTGAGGTACATCTTTCATAGAGAAGCTGATACGTCCCATTTTGTCTTTGCCCAGACATACAACGGTAACCATATCGCCAAGTGTAAGAACATCCTCTACGTGATTGATACGCTCTTTTGCGATCTTGGAAATGTGAACCATTCCTTCTTTGCCGGGTGCAAATTCGATGAATGCACCAAACTCTTTGATGCTTACGACTTTGCCCTTGAAAATCTGACCTTCTTCAAAATCGGTTGTGATGATGCGGATCATGTCGATTGCTTTATCCATCATAGCCTGATCTGTGCCACATACGCTGACATTGCCCTCATCTGAAATGTCGATCTTAACGCCTGTCTGCTCAATGATTGCATTGATCGTCTTGCCTCTCTGACCAACGACATCACCGATCTTTTCAGGATCGATCTTGATCTGGATGATCTTGGGCGCATATTTACCAACGGTTGCACGAGGAGCTGCGATAGCAGGCTTCATACAGGTATCCATGATAAATTCTCTTGCTTCACGGCATCTTGCAATAGCACCTTCAACGATCGGTCTTGTCAGTCCGTGGATCTTGATATCCATCTGGATTGCTGTGATACCTTCTGTTGTACCGGTAACCTTGAAGTCCATGTCGCCGAAGAAATCTTCCAGACCCTGAATATCGGTAAGTAATACAAAATCATCGTCTGTATCGCCGGTTACAAGACCACAGGAAATACCTGCAACCATCTTTTTGATCGGTACACCGGCAGCCATCAAGGACATGCATGATGCACAAGTAGATGCCATAGATGTAGAACCGTTTGACTCAAAAGTCTCAGATACGGTACGGATTGCATAAGGGAACTCTTCTTCACTCGGTAATACCGGAAGCAAAGCTCTCTCTGCCAAAGCACCATGACCGATCTCACGACGTCCGGGTCCTCTGCTTACTTTTGTTTCACCAACAGAGTATGACGGGAAGTTGTAATGATGTAAATAACGCTTTGTAGTAACATTTTCATCCAGTCCGTCAACCTTCTGTGCTTCTGATAAAGGAGCCAGGGTTGTAACGTTGCAGATCTGTGTCTGTCCACGTGTAAACATAGCAGAGCCATGAACACGGGGAATGATATCAATCTCTGCAGAAAGAGGACGAATCTGATTTAATGCACGGCCATCCGGACGCTTGTGATCTTTTAAGATCATCTTGCGGACGGTCTTTTTCTGATACTGGTATACAGCCTCACCTAAAATAGCAAGCCATTCTTCTTTGTCAGCAAAAGCCTCTTCGAGCTTAGCTGTAATATTGCGGATATTTTCTTCACGAACCTGTTTCTCATCTGTGAAAACAGCCTCTTCCATTTCAGCCGGGGGAACAATCTCTTTGATTGCCGCAAATAATTCTTCCGGAACTGCACAGCTTTCATAGCTGTGTTTGGGCTTGCCAACCTCAGCAACGATCTTGTTGATAAATTCAATGATTGTCTGGTTGACTGCATGTGCTTTGTAAATTGCTTCAATAACCAGAGCTTCCGGGATCTCATTGCATCCTGCCTCGATCATGATAACCTTTTCTGCGGTAGAAGCAACAGTCAGTCTCATCTGACCCTTATCCCATACTTCCTGACTGGGGTTGATGACAAATTCTCCGTCTGTCATACCAACCTGTGTCATGGCACAGGGACCGTCAAACGGGATATCCGAAATACAGGTTGCAATGGATGTACCAAGCATGGCAACAAGCTCGGGTCTGCACTCAGGATCCACACTCATAACCATATTGTTTAAGGTAACATCATTTCTGTAATCCTTGGGGAATAAAGGACGCATCGGTCTGTCGATAACACGGCTTGTCAAAACTGCGTTTTCACTTGCCTTTCCTTCTCTTTTGTTGAATCCTCCGGGGATCTTGCCTACGGAATAAAATTTTTCTTCATACTCTACAGAGCAGGGGAAGAAGTCGATTCCGTCACGAGGCTTTTCGCTCGCTGTAGCGGTAGACAATACTGTTGTCTCACCATAGTGCATAAATGCACATCCGTTAGCCTGCTTACCAACTCGTCCGATATCTACGGATAAGGTACGTCCTGCAAGCTCCATGCTGAATGTTTTGTAACTCATTCTGTTTCTCCTTTTCTGATTTTATATCAGGCAGAAGATGCCGAAACTACTGACCGAGTGACTATCCTTATGCCGGATAATCCTTCCGTCAGTGGTCTCGGAATATAACTTCCGCCTGTTAATAAACATACAAAGGACGGATATGTCGTATATCCGTCCTTAATATGCATATCTTGAATTTACTGAATTGAATCTCTTAAACCGAGTTTTTCAATTAAAGCACGATATCTGTTGATATCTGTTTTCTTTAAGTAAGATAAAAGACCACGTCTCTGACCTACCATCTTTAACATACCGCGTCTGGAATGATGATCCTTGGGATGTGTCTTTAAATGGTCTGTTAACTCTTTGATACGAGCTGATAATACAGCTACCTGAACCTCCGGTGAACCTGTATCTCCGGCTGTTCTTGCATATTCGTTGATGATTGCCTGTTTCTTTTCTTTAGAAATCATTTCTAAATCCTCCTGTTTTTTAATCTGGCCGATCTAAGTAATGGGTCTAGGCTTCCCAAAACTGAGCGTCGGCTAAAATTCATGCAAAATAGATTTTAACATGATTTATATAACTTGTAAACCCCTTATCGGACAAAGTTACCTGGCCCGAAGTGAAAGATCTTTTACGATTTCCCCCGCGATCATAAGTCCAGCAACAGCCGGAACAAACGCCGTGCTGCCCGGTATATCTCTTCTCTCCGTGCATTTATGTTCGGCTCCGGGAGGACAGATACAATGCGTCCTGCAGCTGATGCTCATGTCTTCGATCGGCCGGATGGGCTGCTCATCGGAGTAAACAACCTTTAAGCTTCTGACATTTCTTTTTTTGAGTTCTCTCCTCATAACTCTTGCAAGAGGACAGACACTGGTATCATAAATATCCGCAATTTTAAATCTTCCGGGATCCAGCTTGTTGCCGGCACCCATGGCACTGATGATTGGCACATTTGACGCTTTTGCTCTCATAACAAGCTCGATCTTGGCAGTAACCGTATCCACTGCATCAACAATATAATCATATTCTTCAAACGGAAAATCAGCGGCATTTTCAGGAAGGAAAAAGCATTTGTACAGTCTGGCATCGACATCCGGATTGATCTCAAGCATCCTGTTTTTCATCACATCAACCTTGTACTGCCCTACCGTTTTCCTGGTGGCGATAATCTGTCTGTTTAGATTGGTCAGGCAGACCTTGTCATCATCAATCAGATCAAAGGCGCCCACACCGCTTCTGACAAGTGCCTCGCAGACATATCCTCCGACACCGCCTACACCAAACACGGCTACCCGTGATCTTTTCAGCCGGTCCATGGCTTCCTCTCCTAACAGAAGCTGTGTTCTTGAAAATTGGTTTAACATCGTATCGTATCCTTCTATTCCTACAATTTCAGTAGACTTTATTATATCGACTGCCCATCTGCCTGTCAATGACTTCCTTGCAACCATAATATTTATCAACCATAATATTTATCCTGTACCGTCAGATGATCAGTCATTTTCCGCAACAGACTTTACAAGAGCATCTATCGCATCCATATCGGATTCCTTCATGGCAGACCGGATCGTAACAACCGGCTCCAATATTGTGATATTTTTCATGCTCTCTAACATGCCCTTCATTACCTTTGTGGCAGACGGTGCCCAGGTGCCGTTTTCTACCAGTGCAACCTTTCTGTTCTGATAAGCCTTGGCCTGCAGATGATTTAAGAAATCCTGCATGCAGGGGAATACACCTCCATCATAGCTTGCTGCGCAAAGCACCATTCTGTCATAGCGGAATGCATCCTCTATCACTTCTGCCATATCTGCTCTGGCAAGATCACTGACAACGACCTTTTTTACGCCGGCATTTTTCAACAGCTCTCCAATTTTTTCGGCAGCCTTTGCCGTATTTCCGTGAATGGAGGCATATGCTACCAAAACACCCTCATCCTCCGGCTCATATTTGCTCCATGTATCATAAAGTCCGATATAATAGCCAAGATTTTCCGTCAGCACAGGTCCGTGAAGCGGACAGATCTTTTCAATATCAAGTGTTGCTGCCTTTTTTAATAATGTCTGCACCGGTGCTCCGTATTTACCGACAATATTAAAATAATATCTTCTGGCCTCACATGCCCAGTCTTTATCCTCTGTCAGTTCCAGTGCTCCGAACTTTCCAAATCCATCTGCCGAAAACAGCACCTTATCTGTCTTATCATATGTGACCATAACCTCCGGCCAGTGAACCATGGGTGCCATATAAAAAGTCAGCACATGCTTACCAAGTGACAGCTCGTCGCCCTCTTTTACAACAAGCTTATGAAGCCTCTCTACAGCCTCACCAATAAACTGTGTCATAAATACAAAGGTCTTGGCATTGCCAACCACAGTCACATCCGGAAAAAGCTCAAGTGCTCTTGCAAGGCTTCCCGCATGATCCGGCTCCATGTGGGAAACCACCAGATAATCGGGATTTCTGCCATCCAGTGTTTCTAAAAGCTTATTCTCCCATTCTGCTGTTTTCCGTGCATCGACCGTATCCATGATGGCAGTTTTGTCATCCATGATCAGATATGAATTATAGGATACTCCGTCCGGAACGATATACTGGCTTTCAAACAAGTCAATGTCCGTATCATCCACTCCCATGTACCTGATCTCATCTGTAATCTTAACCTTCATCCTCTTATGTCCTCCTGATTATAGTTTTTCCACGGTATTGGATCCTGATATTTCTTTGCAATCACAATTTCCAATCCTTACTGTTTCGTATAAGAAGTATTGCCTGCAGCATAAATATTGTACGCAGCCACATGATCGTAGATAGCACGCCATCCACTGTGTGCATCGGCTGTCACACAGATAAATTCATTACCATCGTCTCTTTCATAAAAGCTTGCCGCACAGTTTCCGGACTGGACAACATAACCGGTCTTGGCTCCCATGATTTTTCCACCCATGTCTTTATCCTCGATCCTGCGCAAAAACCAGTTGGAAACCGTGATCCCCTCCGGATGCTGTTCTGTTGCAGATGTTGTATAGGTTCTGGCATTTAAAATTTCCCTGCACTGCTCATTTTTCATCGCTGCATTTAATATCACAGCCATATCATAAATCGTACAGTAATGATTTTCATCATACAAACCGACACAGTTGGTAAAGTGTGCTGTCTGCGACAGCCCCAGGTCTGCAAGCTTCTGATTCATCTTATCCACAAAAGCCTCCTGTGATCCTGCAACATAGGTAGCAAGTCCAACAGCCGCATCACCGCCCGAAGGCAAAATCGTACCATACAGCAGATCCCTTACCGTAACCTTTTCTCCATCCAGAAAACCAACACTGCTGCAATCATGTACATAGGCATAATCGGTAATATCCAGTGTCATGGTAAATGTATCATCGAGGTTGGTTATATTTTCACATGCAACCAGCAAGGTAAGTATCTTTGTCATGGATGCCGGATTGATCCTGTCATAGGCATTTTTCTGTGCTACCATCTGATTGGTCGTCGCATTGGCTACCAGTGCATATGTGCTGGTCACCTCCGCACTGTTTAGTCCGACTGTGTTATCTGTCTTTGCAAACTGATATGCAGAACTGTCCAAAGCTTCTCCGTTTCCGGATGAAGTCCCCTGTCCGGCAGCATCAGAACCGTCTGCCGTCTGCCCGGAATCTGCTTCGTTCTCCGCATTATCTTCCTGCAGCTGATCCGTATTTTTTGCCAATGCATCACTGTTTGCCGACGCCATTTCTGCATTGGTCATCTGATTGGCCTGTATGGTTTCATCCGTTTCGTTATTTTTGTCTTTTTTGCGTAATGAGGATATTCCTCCGATGCAGATCAATACAAAAATCAGGATTCCCGCTGCAAATAACAGTCGCTTCCGGCGTTCCTTTTTCCGTCTCAATGCCACCCTTTTTTTGCGCATCGCCATCCGCTGTCTCTGCTCCGGAGTATAATTATAATCTTCATGTTGTCTGCTCAAATCTGGTTCCTCATTTCTATCAATCTGAATTTTTATTTATATTGTCTGTTTTACAGACCTCTTACTTCTTCCGCCGGCGGTCCCTTTGTCAAAACCGCCAAAAAAAATTATACCAATTATTATACATATTGAAAATGTAAAATTTAAAATTTCATCTGTTTATTTCAACAAAAAACGCTTAGAAAACTCATTCCTGCTTTCTAAGCGTTTCATCTGTCTGTATCCTTTCAACGATATCCGGTATCTCAGTCCTGAATAATGCGTCGAACCGTTGTCGGTGTACGGTAATATACGCTTGTGATACGAATTCCGTACTTGGGACTGCTGGCATGAATAACCTGTCCGCCACCGATATAAATAGCTACATGGTTGATATGTCCGCCCTTTGAATAAAATACCAGATCTCCCGGCTTGGCTTCAGCAACTGTGACCTTGCTTCCCATTGTCGCCTGGGCTCTGGAGGAATGCGGCAGTGAATAACCGTATTTTCCAAATATACTGAGAACATATCCGGAGCAGTCAGCTCCTTTTGTAAGGCTTGTACCACCCCATACATAGGGATTGCCTAAAAACTGTTTTGCATATTCGCAAAGGGAAACTCGTACATCAGATACCCCTTCGCCAAATAAAAACTCACTCATGTTGAGCGCAGTCTTTAAATTTTCACCAACCTTGACATAATCGGCATTGACATATGCTTCCTGACCGTCAAATAATACCTTGACCCATCCGTCAAGCTCTTCAACAACTTCAAGCTCTTCACCATATGCCACCATATTGATAATCGGTGCTTCCAGATCCGGAGTGCTTCTGACCTTTAATCCATCTGCCGAAACCGTTGCCAGCTTTTTCACAATATGTGAAGCATAAGTTTTGGCAAGATCTCCGGTAAGCAGATAATCCGTTGTAACATATCCTTCCACCGAACCGGATACGATATGAGCTTTATTACCGGTCACATCCAAGATTTCACATCCCGAATCATTGGACATCTTTCCAACGATTTTGCTGCTGTCATCAGCAGTCTCCCGTACATTCAGATGGTCATCAACGATCGCAATGCCTAAATTGGTATATCCATACAGAGTATCAACATCATCCTCTTCCTCGCCTTCTGCCGGAAGTGAAATCAGTGATTCTGAATCGACTGCACCTGCTGAAATCACAATGTTTTCAGCCGCTGCAGCAGCCTCTGCCTCTGCCTGTATCTCCGCATTGAGACTTTCCTCTAAAGCTGCGATCTTGGATCCCTCCGGTGCTGTTCCAAGCTGGGCGTTGGGATCAACCGGTGCCACATCTGTTTCTGCATCCGGAACCGTCTCTTCAACAGCTCCTTCCAGTATTGCCTGATCATTGCCGCTGACAGGAGTATCCGTAAAAGTCACATCCTGTGATACATTTGTCTGATCATCTGCCGTATCAGAAACAGCGGCACTGTCTGTTACCATTGTCTCGTATGCTGTAACAAAATCATCTGCTGACTTTGTCATTTCTGTGTTTGTTGTTTCTGTGTTTGTTGTTTCTGTTGTTACTGTTTCTTCTGTTGCAGCTTCTGCTGCTAAGTCATCAGCCATGGTATAACCGGCTGTCAATGCTGTCTTTACTCCGTTATCTGATTGTTTCTCAGGCATCTGGCACATGAGACTTCCTTCTATCAGGGATGCTCCTCCGACAGATAATCCGATTGCAAATGTCCTTGCCGATACCGTTGCTCCGGTAACAGCTGTAAGTGCAACCACCCCAATCAGTAACTGAACAATTTTATTTTTCATTTACTATATCCTTTATTAACATAAAATGTTACAAAAATGTTACAAGATTATTATAGCATAGAATCATTTTACGTCAACCACCAAAATAAAGTGCAATAAATTTTCTTTAAAACTCCCTTAAGCTTCTACATTATTAAGATATAATACAATATTGGTCGCATGATCTGCAATTCGTTCCAGACCGGATACTACATCGGAATACAGCATTCCGGCTTCGGGAGTGCATTCATTTTTGGTCAGCCGGTCAACATGTGCCTGCTGAAGCTCTCTCTCTTTTTCGTCCACCGCCTGCTCTAAACGCATAATATCTTCCATATGTTCATCATTGGTATCATGAATGGTATTGATGGAGAACTGGACAATGGTATTGACCATATTGAGCATGTCCCCCAGCTCCTTGATCGCTTCTTTGCTAAAAACAAGCTTTCCTTCTTTGCGTCTCTGTGCTGCCTCCGCAAAGTTTTCTGCATGATCTCCGATCCTTTCAATATCATTGACAACATGGAACAAAGCTCCGAGACTCTTTAAATCCTCGATTGGCAGGGTTGTCTGATTGATCTTTACGAGATAATCCGTAATGGATTTGTTGAGGAAGTTGATATTTTTTTCAACCTCATATACTTCCCTGACATCTTCATCATCCAGCGTGATCAGGGCATTCATCGCACGATTCAGGTTTTCACTGGCAAGACATGCCATACGCTCAACCTCTTTTAAAACATCCACAACTGCGGTAGCCGGATTGAAAACGGCTTTTTCCCCGATATATTTTAACTGTAGATTTTCTCTGTAATTAACCGATTTATCTTCTCCCGGCACAAGCAGATATGTCAGTTTGACAATCCATGTGGAGAACGGAAGCAACAGGATAACCTGGAAGATTTTGACAATTGTGTGGGCATTGGCAACACATCTTCCCGGATTATCTCCGGAAATCCTGTGTAAAAGTGCCAAAACCGGCTCCATTCCAAACAGGAAAATAAAAAATACAATAACCGTTCCAATAATATTGAACATCAAATGGATCATAGCCGCACGCTTTGCATCCTTTTTACCGGTCATGGATGTAAGAACCGCCGGTGTGCAGGCACCGATATTACATCCAAGGATGATAAACAGACAGATGTTTAATCCGAGCAGTCCCTGATTGCACATCAGCAATGCAATACTGACGGTAACTGAGGAGCTCTGAATGATTGAGGTAAGGACAGTTCCGACCAAAACGGCCAATAAAGGACTTTTCAGGGAGCTTAACATATCCACAACGGCCGGTACATCTCTCAATGCACTCATAGCTGTGCTCAGACTGCTAAGACCTGTAAACAGGACACCGAAACCCAGAATCACTTCTGCGACCTTGACAATCTTGGGATTTTTACAGAACATAACGAAAACAGCACCTACCAATAGAAAAACAGGTGCATACTCAGACAAATTGAAAGAAACAAGCTGAGAAGTGATCGTCGTACCGATATTGGCACCGAATATAACACCGGCCGCCTGATACAGATTCATCAGACCGGAGTTGACAAAACTGACCACCATAACCGTACAGGCTGATGACGACTGGATAATCGCCGTAAAAATCATACCTACCAGCATGCCGGTAAAACGATTGGTTGTAAAAAACTCTAAAACACTTCTTAATTTGGCGCCGGCCGCTTTTTCAATTGCATCACTCATGGTATGCATACCGAAAAGAAACAGACCAAGTCCGCCAGCCATCGACAACAAGATGGAACTGCTCATTATTTTACCCATTCCTTATATATATTTTACATTACTTATAATAAAGTATGTAAAAACAAGATACAACATTTATTTTTGTTTTCCGATCATTTTCTTTCATTAAAATACCGCGAAGTCTCTTCAATGTCACGTCTGATCGCTTCTGTCAGGGCATCGACGGAAGCAAATTTATGCTCTGCTCTTTCAAAATGCTTGAGCTCCACAACGATATCTTTTCCATATATATCCCTGTCAAAATCCAGGATATAGGTTTCGGCACTCATCCGGCTGCCATCCTTTATCGTCGGTCTGCATCCGATATTGGTGACCCCATAGTACTGCTCTTTATCAAGAAGAACAAGGCTGTAATAAACACCGTTTGGCGGAAGCAGCTTTTCTTTTTTGGGATAGAGATTAGCCGTAGGTATCCCGATCGTTCTGCCAAGCTTTTTACCGTCTTCGACCTTTCCATATAAAAAATACGGTCTTCCAAGAAGCTTTTCGGCAGTTTCCATATTGCCCTTTTCCACTTCTTCTCTTATATAGGAAGAGCTGATCTCCCGTTCACCAAGACGGATCTTGTCCACCTTTTCAAACTGAAAATCATACTCTTTTGACATTTTTTCCAGAAGGGCAGCATCTCCGCAGCCGCCTTTTCCAAAGGAAACATCCGTACCTGCAACAATTTTTCTGCCATTCATCTTGTTAAGCAAAAAGTCAGTCACATAGTCCTGTGGCAGGACATCTGCCGTTTCCTGTCTGAAAGGATATTCGACAAGATAATCAATCTGCATTTTCGAAAAGATGCTTCTTTTTTCAGCTCCGGTTGTCAACTCCGGCTGCTGTTTTTTGCTAAAAAATGACTCCGGTGACGGATCAAATGTAAAAACCGCCGTTTTCAGTCCCTGTTTTTTAGCTTCAAAAAGCTTCTCAAAAATTTTCTGATGTCCACGGTGGATACCATCAAATTTACCGATTGCGATCACGGTAGGCTCTGAAATATGAAATTCTGTCGTATTCTCTATGATCTGCAAAATAATACTCCTGCTTTCTGTAATGTCATGATATGCGCCAACAGTCCAATGCTTTGGCTTTTACACAGGTATAAACATTTTGTAAGGCTTTAACAGCTTTTCCTCTTCATGGTATTCATAAATTCCATAAAAGCTGCCATTGTCATGATATACCAGTACACGTTCTCCATCCTGCAGTCCGTCTATATCCCAATCTGCCAAAGCCATCGACTTTGTGACTGTATTTCCGTTTTCCAAAATACGCCTGTATTCCGGCTGTACGGTTATCTTTTTCAGATATCCAAAAACACGGTCAACCGGAATAATGATCTCAGACAGTCTTTCCTCATCCCGGAGCTTTTCAACCTCCTGCAACCGGTAAGCATCTGCTAACCGAAACTGCTCCACTCTTGAACGGGTCAGTTCCTTCATGCAGGCCCCGCACTTAAGCTTTTTACCGATATCATCGCAAAGCGAACGGATATAAGTTCCCTTGGAACAGGAAACCCGGATAACAATCTCCGGCAATCTCATCTCCAAAATCTCAAGCTCAAATATCTCGATCGGTCTTGGCGCTCTCTCCACTTCTATCCCGGCTCTGGCAAGCTCGTAGAGCTTTTTGCCGTTTTGCTTTAATGCAGAATACATCGGAGGAATCTGCATGGATTTACCCTGAAATGACAGAACGGCCTCTACAACCTCTTCCTTAGTCACATGCACTTCATTGCGTGCAAGTACAGTTCCCGAGGTATCCAGCGTATCTGTAACCGTCCCAAGCAGCACGGTTGCAATATATTCCTTGGTCTTATCCGTCAGAATATCACAAAGCTTGGTGGCGTTCCCAAGGCATACCGGCAAAACGCCCTGTGCATCCGGATCCAGCGTCCCTGTGTGTCCTACCTTTTTCTGTCTTAAAATTCCGCGCATTTTGGCACAGACATCATGACTGGTATATCCTTTTTCCTTGTTAATAATAATAATTCCGTTTATCATATCCTGTTTCATTCCGATTTTATGACTTGGAAGCTTCGTATTCCACAATCGTTTCTTCCAAAATATCGCAGGCTGTTTCGATGGTTTTCAAACAACGGTATTCCGGTTTGAAGGACTGCGGTTTGATATCCTTGCAAAGATGCGAACCGTAAGCCTCCCTAAATTTTCTCATCAGCAATACCGTAACCGGTCTGATCTCCTCGCTCTCATGAGCCTTTGTTTCAATATATTTCATGGAAAGGATACTGGCTGCGGCAAGTATAGCACCACAAGTGTTTCCACACTGGATACCTGCGCCGTAAACACCGAGCATCTTCATATCCTCTTCATGCAGTCCGAGACCATAGTAATCATTTCCGGCGCGGATAATGGTCTCTGCACAGTTATAATTGCCTTCAAAATAGTATTTTCCAATAACGTCCTTTAACATGCCTTTTTTTCTCCTTTTGTATATTAGCAAAGCAAAAGGCCGACGAAGCGGCCCTGTATTATAGTTGTTTTTTTATTTCATCCAGAATTGCATAAACCAGTGCTTCCTTATTTCCTCTCATGGTACATCCGGCAGCTCTTACATGTCCGCCGCCGCCAAAAGCAGAGCAGACCAGAGCCACATCGACAAGCTCCGCACTGCGCAGACTCCCCTTAAAGCTTCCATCTTCGTTTTCGCGTAAGAGGATGGATACATCTACTCCCTGTATATAGCGCATCTGGCTGACAACACCCTCAAAATCTTTGGATGTAACATGTAAACGTGCCATATCTTCTTTGGTCATCACCATACTGCATACCAGACCGTTTAGGGAAATATCGCAATTTTGCAAAACATAGCCCAAAAGCCTTGACTGAACCAGTGTCTTTTCATAAAAAGTTTTCTCAATAAGCTTTGGAAAATCAAATCCGTAACCGATCAGCCACGCTGCAGTCTGCAATGTCTTTGGCGATGTATTGGAATACTGAAAAACTCCACAATCCTGAATAATACCAAAGTACAAGGTTTCTGCCAATGCCGCATCCATATAACGGCCGTCCGGATCGGCATACCGGATCAGATCTGCCACAAGCTCACTTGCAGAGCTTGCCCCCGCATCGATATAGCAGGCATCCCCAACACCGGGATTGGTAATATGATGGTCAATGTTGATCTTGAAGCCGGCATTTTGAAAATACGGATAAGCCGCTCCTATCCGCTCTTGTTCGGGAACCGAATCCGCTACAATAAACACATCATACTGCTCATCGCTGTGATCGGAAACAATTTCGGAAACTCCCCTTACAAAGGCATAGGCTTCCAAAACCGGTTCAATACGTACATCAATCTGTTTATCCGGATATGCTTTTTTTAAAAACTGCCACAAGCCCATGGTAGAGCCGACACAGTCTCCATCCGGATGAACGTGCCCGCTGATACCGATTGAGCCGGCATTTTTACACAACTCCAATAAGTGGATCATAGATTTTTATTAACCTCATCAATTTTTCTTGTCATATCCACACCATATGCAATGGATTGATCCATCACAAAGGTAAGCTGCGGTGTATTTCTTAAATTGATCTCTTTTGCAAGGCAGTTTTTGATATAGCCTTCCGCACTCTTTAAACCGGCTAAGGTCTCTGCCTGTGCCTGCTCATCTCCGAGTGTGGAAATCCATACCTTGGCTGTCTTTAAGTCCGGTGCAACCTGAACGGCAACCACACTGGTCAGAGGTGAAATACGCGGATCCTTGATTTCACCTCTGATAATGTTGGCCAGTACTCTCTGCACCTCATTGTTGATACGAGTGTTTTTAATACTGTTTTTTCTCATTCTATCTGGGAACCTCTACCATAATGTAGGCTTCTACAATGTCGCCTTCCTGCATCTGGTCAAAGCCTTCAAATACAAGACCACATTCAAAACCTGCTTTTACTTCTTTTACATCATCTTTGAAACGTTTCAGACTGGCAAGCTCACCTTCGTAAATCTGTTCGTCATCACGTGAAATACGAACCTTGCAGCCTCTTTCGAAGCGGCCGTCCAATACATAGGAGCCGGCAATATTACCGATAGCAGATGCCTTAAACAACTGTCTTACCTCTGCATGGCCGATTACCTGTTCTTCAAATACCGGATCAAGCATGCCCTTCATGGCAGCTTCAACATCTTCGATTGCCTGATAAATTACCTTGTACAGACGTACATCGACACCTTCACGCTCAGCGCTTGCCTTGGCCAGTGCATCGGGACGTACATTAAAGCCGATGATGATGGCATTGGATGCTGCAGCCAGTGAAACGTCGGATTCGTTGATAGCACCGACACCACCGTGAATACATTTAACAACAACCTCTTCATTGGAAAGCTTCATCAAACTCTGCTTAACAGCTTCCACACTACCCTGAACGTCTGCCTTGATAATCAGGTCAAGCTCTTTTAAATTACCTTCCTGAATCTTGGAGAACAGATCATCCAGAGACATTTTAGCCTTGGTCTCTTCCAGTTTTTTCTCTTTATTCTGTGCGATAAAGGTTTCTGCGAAGTTGCGGGCTTCCTTATCGGTATCATGTGCGATAAAGATCTCACCTGCATTGGGCACATCGGATAATCCGAGAATTTCAACAGGCGTAGAAGGTGTAGCTTCTTTTACACGTCTGCCCTTATCATCGATCATGGCACGAACCTTGCCGTGTGCTGCTCCGGCGGAAATAAAATCTCCAACCTTTAAGGTACCCTTCTGTACCAATACAGTTGCTACCGGTCCGCGTCCCTTATCAAGCTCTGCCTCGATCACTAGGCCTCTGGCCTTTCTGTCGGGATTAGCCTTCAATTCCAGGATTTCGGCTGTCAGTATGATTGTTTCAAGAAGATCGGAAATACCTTCACCGCTCTTAGCCGATACCGGAACAAATTCTGTGCTTCCGCCCCAGTCAACCGGGATCAGTTCATATTCGGTCAATTCCTGTTTTACTCTGTCAATATTGGCATTGGGCTTATCAATCTTGTTGACAGCAACGATAATTTCAATTCCGGCTGCCTTTGCATGGTTGATAGCTTCGATGGTCTGGGGCATGACACCGTCATCTGCAGCAACTACCAGCACCGCAATATCGGTTGAATTGGCTCCACGCATACGCATGGCGGTAAATGCCTCGTGACCGGGTGTATCCAAAAATGTGATCTTCTGTCCATTGACGGTAACCGTATATGCACCGATGTGCTGTGTGATACCACCGGCCTCCCGATCTGTCACATTGGTCTTTCGGATAGCATCAAGCAAAGAAGTTTTACCATGATCGACATGACCCATTACACAGATAACCGGAGGTCTCTGCTGCATGGTTGCTTCATCCTCTTCATCCTCTTTCAGAAGCTCCTCAATAATGTCAACCTTTTCTTCCTTTTCACAGAGGATATCATAGTCCATAGCGATCTCTTCGGCTGTTTCATATGAGATTTCCTGATTGACTGTCACAATCTGTCCCTGTAAAAACAGTTTTTTGACAATTGCAGAAGGCTGGATCTTCATCTTATCTGCCAGCTCTTTGACCGTCAGATTTTCAGGAATAACGATCACTTTGATCTGTTCTTCCTCTTTTTCCTCGACCTTCTTTTCCGGTTTGATAAAACGACCGGGCTTATTCATTTTGCTCTTTGCATTCATTTCATCTTCTTCGTAAAGATGATCCTTCTTGGAGCGTTTGTCTCTTTCCTGTCCCTGACGACGTTTTTCCTCATCGCGATGCTTTTCCTGATCCTTGATCGGAGCATCAACAGCGAATCCTTTATTGGGGGCACCAGGCTTTCTGAAATTGTTGTTCCCCGGTCTGCCATCTCCTCTGTTAGGGCGGTCATTATTGCCGTAAGGTCTCCGATTATCCCGATTATTCTCGCGATTACCGTCGCCACCGCGGTTATCCTGACGATTGTCCCGATAACCTCCCTGACGTCTTTCTCCGTTGCCCGGTCTGGAATTTCCCTGAAAGTTTCCTTTTCTGTCATCATTACGGTTGCTGCGATAGTCTCCCCTGTTTTCATTTCTGCCTTCATTTCTGTTTCCGCCACGGTTGTCGCCACGATTATTATTATCCCGGCGGTTGTCACCGCGATTATAATTATCGTTTCTGTTTTCGTTTCTGTTAGGTGCCGGTGCTGCCTTTTCCGGTACACCAAACTCCTCTTCGATACTGGGAAGTGCTGCCGGCTTGATGATCGGCTTGGGTAACGGCCTGTGCTGCTGTTGCTGCTGGATAACCGGTCTTCCGTTACCCGGACGTCCGTTATTGCCATTGTTATATCCGCCGTTCTGACGATTTCCGCCATTTTGCGAACGGTTATTGTTGCCACGCTGCATAGAGCTGTTCTGCATATTGGAAACAAAGATAATGTTTTTCTTTTTCTTGGGAGCATCTGCCTGCTTCATGGAATCAGCCTTGGCGCTGTCAGACCTGCCGGCTTCTGCCTTGGGTGCTTCCGCTTTGGGTGTTTCTGCTTTGGGTGCTTCTGCTTTAGGTGCTTCACTTTTTTTACCAAAACGTGCCTTTACAAGAGCAGCTGCATCATCTTCAATGCTGCTCATGTGGCTTTTTACTTCTATCCCTTTATCATTTAAAAATGTAATTACTTCCTTGCTTGAAACTTCCAGCTCTTTTGCAAGTTCATGTATTTTTATTTTCGCCATATTCTACCTCCGAAATTCATTTGCCGTTATGAACTGATTTTAAGATACTGTTTGCAATACCTTCATCCGTAATCGCAATATTTGCTCTCATCTGCGTTCCGATGAAATGGCCTAACGTATCTTTATTACCATAAACGACCATTGGAACCTCATAAAATTCACACATATTACTAAATTGTTTTTTTGTATTATCCGATGCATCCTCTGCAACAATGACCAGATAAGCCTTGCCGCATTTGACGGCCTTTTCTACCGCAAATTCGCCGCTTACCAGATTTCGTCCCTTAGCTGCAATGGATATCATGGATATCACTCTGTCCGGTTTACTCATTCAGCTTATCAAACTCCTTTAACAGTTTGTCATACACTTCATCGGAAATCGCATGCTTTAATGACCGCTCCAGCCCTCTGGACTTTTGTGCTTTTTGAAGACACGAGCGTTCCCTGCATATATATGCTCCACGTCCGTTTCTTTTTCCGGTATCATCAAGCACGATCTCATCTTCCGGTGTTTTGATGACACGCATCATTTCCTTTTTACTTTTCATTTCGCCGCATCCGACACACTGCCGTAACGGAATTTTCTTTGCCATAAAACCTCTTATTCCTCTGTTTCTGAATTTTCAGTTACTTCCTCATTGTCTGAATATTCGGGAGCTGCATCGTATTCACCGTCGCCTTCGTATTCATTGGTATCTTCCGCATACTCTTCGTCATCCACATAATCTTCATCATCCATGTAATCTTCATAATGGAAACCGGGAGCATCCTTTGCCTGTGTCTCACTCTTGATATCGATCTTGTATCCGGTCAGTCTGGCTGCAAGTCTTGCATTCTGTCCTTCCTTGCCGATAGCAAGTGATAACTGATGATCCGGAACGACAACCTTTGCTGTCTTTTCATCGGGATCTGCAAATACAGCAACGATCTTTGCCGGTGACAATGCATTCTGAATCAATACACCGGGGTTTTCATCCCAGTTGATAATATCGATTTTCTCACCGCGTAATTCATTGACAATGGCGTTGACACGGCCACCGTTCATACCAACACATGCTCCGACCGGATCAACATTGGGATTTCCCGAATATACAGCCATCTTGGTACGGCTTCCCGCTTCTCTTGCAATACTCTTGATCTCAACAGTTCCGTCTGCAATTTCAGCAACCTCTTCTTCGAAAAGTCTCTTTACAAGCTCCGGATGTGTACGGCTTACGAGCACACGCGGTCCTCTTGTTGTATTGCGCACCTCCAGTACATATACCTTAACACGTTCGCCCTGCCTGAAGGTTTCGCCGGGAACCATTTCCTTTTCATCTAAGATAGCATCGCATTTTCCAAGGTTGATGCTTGCATTTCTTCCAAGGTATCTTTGGAAGGTACCTGTGACAACATCCTTTTCTTTTTCAAAATACTGGTTGTAAATGATATTTCTTTCTTCCTCGCGGATCTTCTGTACGATAACGCCCTTTGCATTCTGAGCGGCAATACGGCTGAATTCTTTACTTCTGACTTCAATTTTAACAGTATCTCCGACTTTTGCCTTTTTATCGTACTCAAGTGCCTTTTCCAGGGGGATCTGCAAAACATCATCCATCACATCATCTTCGGTTTCAACAACCTCTTTGTTGGCCCATACCATAAAATCACCGGTCTCACGGTTGATCTCAACTGTGATGTTATCGGATTTGCCAAAATGATTTTTGCAGGCTGTGATCAGTGAGTTTTCGATTGCATCAAACAATACGTCTTTGCTGATCTCTTTCTCCTTTTCCAACATATCCAATGCTAATAATAATTCTTTGTTCATTTTTCCTTTTTCCTCCTGAAAATAATGTTATTCAAATTCTATATATGGTCTGATAAGTGCTGCTTCTTTTCTGCCAAGTGTATAGGCTTTATCCGGTGTCTCGATGGTAAACGTATCTGCATCATACGCAGTCAGAACACCGACAAGCTCTTTTTTCTTGTCGAGCATCTTGAATAAATGGACTTCTATTTCCTGATTCATATTGCGTTCAAAGTCCTTATCCTTTTTGATGGGTCTTAACAGTCCCGGCGAGCTCACTTCCAATATATAAGCCTCTTCGATAAAATCCTCTTTGTCCAACAGATCCGATAATGCCCTGCTGACCAGCTCACAGTCATCCACTGCGATGCCGCCTTCTTTATCAATATAGGCTCTTAAATACCAGTTGCTTCCTTCCTTTACATACTCCACATCTACCAGCTCAAAATTGTTGGCTTCCAGGATTGGTAAAAGCAACGCTTCTGTCCGGCTTTCATATGTGTCTCGTTTTGACATACATTCACCTCTGCTTTTCCTGTGACATCCGATATCGCCTCGTCCGGTAATATCAGGAAATCACAACAAAAAAGTGGACTTGCCAGCCCACTTTCTTACTATCATCATCTAGTTCTTATTCAGTTTACACCTAATAAAAAGGCAATGTCAATAACTAATTGCGTTTTTATTGGGATTCTTGGAAACTAATAATAATTGTTTACCTGGTATTTTCTTGCTATCGCAATGTATGCGTTGACACGCTCGGCAAAATACTTACTCATATTCTGCATAATCCTGGTATTGAGGGACTGTCTTAACGCAAAATACGGCATAAAGCTGAAAATTATCATACAAAGTACAAATACCAGACCGCCCACAATAAGCGCCAGTTTCTCTGATGAACCAACCATCGAGTATACCAATAATGAAAATAGAACTGAAAGAAATATCTGGAAAATAATCATAAAAATCAAGAGTACCGTATAACTTCTTTTTTCTAATCGGTAATATAATCTGGTCACTCCATCATTGACTCTTACAAGTCTGAACTGTGCATTTTTAGCATTTGCCAATACCTGAGAATACAAAATACTCAGTTCTTCATCCTTCTTTTTCTGAATATCTCTTTTAATATCAAGAGAATAAATTTCCCTCACAACAGTCAATGGTCCATCAACCTTTAACAATCCATTTAAAGCTGTAGATGTTGTCTCAAGAGGTGCCATAAAATCCAGATATGATTCACAGACCTTGCCCATATAAGCTTCTCCTTTATTTACATCTGCGGTGTGTCAGAAGGTGTCTGATTATATACATTGTTTGCATTGTTGGAGTAGTTCGGATCATATACAGTGCCAGAATAGTTCGGATCATATGCGTTTGTATTAACCTCATTCTGTAACTGTGCCTCAAAATTATCCTCGGCTTTTTTCTGGGACAGCTTCTGGATAGAAATACCGCATAAGATCCATACTACTAAACCAAGCATCATCCCTATAATTGAGAATACCAGTGTACAGATACTTGCGGCTAAAAGGAAGCCAAGTCCTTTGACTCTCTTCTGATTTTTCTTCATCAGGATGGCTGTCAGAACAATAACAACAACTGCACAAACACCCACAACCAAAAGTCCGATACTTTGAATCGCAGTCAGTCGATTTAACGCATCCTGAGTAGTAGCATTCTTTGCTGCACTGTTCATGATTCGAAATAAAATGTACAATACAATTGTAATTCCGATTTCAAACCAGTTAAGAATCTTAGCCTGTTTAATAATTTTACTTGTTTCCATTTTCTTTTTTTCTCCCTTTCCTCATAGGAATCTTTAGTTTATTACATAAGTCATTATGCTACACTTTCACGCTTTAGTCAACTAAACAAATGTGAAATCGATATATAAACTTTTTTATTCAGACCAAAAAGAAACAAAAACAGCTACATTCCTTTCAATAAAGAAAACCTCGCAAACAGCGCATTTACGCTGGTTGTGAGGTTTTGCTCTTTCTCAACTGTCAAAGATGGAAGTTTACACCTAATGAAAAGACAATGTCAATATCTAATTGCTTTAAATTACCTTATTTATCAGATATTCAGTTGGTTTTTTCAACAGAAATAACCTTTCCTTCAAATGGATCTACCTCAGATATTGTTCCGGTGTACTTAACGATAACCCGATCACCGTTACTGACATTTTCCAGTCCGTCCGGTTTTTCATCAAATGAAAAGCTGTAAGGCGTATCATTGTCATCCACAACAACAAACATAAAATCTTTGATTTCATCTATGGTTCCCGTCAGTTCCTTTGCATCATTATCTTTGCCTCCTGCCTGACCACAGCCTGCCAGCAAACCCATACACAATACAACAACCATAATCATTGCAAACAATTTTTTTCTCATGATCAATCTGCCTCTTTTCTTTCATAATATTTTATCTGCCGGCAGTATCAATAAAACTATCTGTACAGACAATTTTGCTTGTACCTTCCGACTTCATCCATATAGTCTACTTCATTATTCACCGGATGTAAATAGTATACCTTAAAATATAAATATTACACCAAAAAATTTACACAAAATATAAAAAAGTCCTTGCATTATTCTCCAATATTTAGTAAGATAGCAAAGGACGCGAGAAAAGTCCTTTGTAAATGGCTTGTTGGTCAAGAGGTTAAGACGCCGCCCTCTCACGGCGGAATCAGGGGTTCGATTCCCCTACAAGCTGCTTTCTAAAGCATATAATCTTATGATTATATGCTTTTATTTTTGCAAAACATCCACAATATGCGCCCCTGCTCCCAGAAGATCCGCTCTTTCGCAGACACTCATCTGATATCTGACAAATGCTTCAAACTCCTCTTCGGACAATGCATTTAAAAATGGTCTGATATAATTAGCAGCCCCATCCGGAGACAAAATCACAAGACGTTTTAGTCCACAGGCTTCGTTCAACGCTTCTATGTCCTCTGTCCTGACATAATCATACAATGATTCTTCCTGATAGCAGGTATGGAACTTTTCATCTATCATGCCATTTTCCAGACATTCCAAAATGTGCTTTTCCTTAAACGCATATGTAATGATACTGTACTCGTTCATACAGTAGGCAACCAGTATAATTCCATCTTTTTTAGTCACTCTTTTTGCTTCCAAAAGCGCTGTTTTCTTTTCCTCAAAGCTGCCCAGATGGTACATGGGTCCAAACAAAAGTGTCACGTCAAAGCTTTCATTCGCAAAGCGCTTTAGTTTCATGGCATTCCCTTTATAGGCTTTTATATCGGGATTTTTCTGCTTGAGGATACCCAGGTTGTGCTGGACAAGCTCAACTGCGGTAACATCATAGCCTTCTTCAAAAAGCGGAATGGAATACCGGCCCGTTCCCGCGCCGATATCCAGTATTTTAATTTCACTTTTTTCTCTGTCCTTCGGAATATATTTATGGATATATTCCATGGAAATACGATATTCCACCTGACCGTGTCTCGAATTCAACCGCTTTTCTTCATTAAATTTATTGTAATACTCTTCCAGTTGGTTCATTTTATAATCCTATCCGTTATCGTATTTTTAAGCATATTTTTGTAAAATTATGGTTTACATAAAATCAAACAGACTGAACTGGTTGGAGATTGGAATATCTCCGAGCAGATTCATTTCTGCCATCTTTTCAGCTGTTGTCTTGGAAATCTTTCCGCGCTCACACAGATCATCCCTTGATAAAAACGGTCCGTTTTTGGCAGCCTCCATCAAAGATTCGGCAGCTGAGTCACCCATGCCGTCGATACTGTTAAAGGAAGGCATGATCTTCCCGTCTACAATCTGGAACAGTCTCGAATGTGCCTTGTAAATATCAATCGGCACAAATTCATAGCCTCTGGCATACATTTCCTTTACGATACGAAGGTCTCTTAAGCTATCCTCTTCTTTTTTGGACAGCTCATCCTTTCTGGAATTGTAATCTGCCAGAGTAGCGTCAATTTTTCCAATTCCCTGACACATGATCTCATAAGAAAAACCACTCGCGCGGATACTGAAAAATGCAGCATAATATGCCAAAGGATAGTTGACCTTAAAGTATGCCACTCGCCATGCCATCATAACATATGCAGCTGCATGGGCCTTCGGGAACATATACTTGATCTGCTCACACGACCAGATATACCAGTCGGGAACACCATGATCCTTCATCATCTGCTTCCATTCTGCCCAGTTTCCACACTTGCCCTTGGCTACCGTTCCTTTACGCACCGCCTCCATGATCTTAAATGAGGTACTCTCGTCCAGTCCTTTATCAATCAGATAGATCATGATATCATCACGCGTACAGATAGCTGTTGAAATCGTTGCTTTTCCTTCCTGAATCAAAGTCTGGGCATTATTCAGCCAAACATCCGTACCATGTGCCAGACCTGCAATACGTTCAAGGTCTGTAAAGGAGGTCGGCTTGGTATCCAGAAGCATCTGCATGGCAAATTCCGTACCGAATTCCGGGATACCAAGAGAGCCGAGTAATATTCCGCCGATATCATCCGGCGTGATCTTTAAAGCATTTGTATTCTGGAACAAAGACATGACATCTTTATCATCCAGCGGAATCGTAACCGGATCCACACCGGTCAGATCCTGCAGCATACGGATCATGGTAGGATCCAGATGCCCCAGAATATCCAGCTTCAACAGGTTGTGGTCAATCTTGTGATAATCAAAATGCGTCGTAACAATATCCGTCGTCATATCATTGGCCGGATGCTGTACAGGAGTAAACGAGTTGATTTCCTCTCCCACAGGAAGTACAACGATACCACCCGGATGCTGTCCGGTCGAACGCTTGACGCCGGTACATCCAACTGCAATACGGTCAATTTCACAGCCGCGCTTGGAAATGCCACGCTCTTCAAAATATTTGCGTACAAATCCATATGCCGTCTTATCCGCTACCGAACCAATGGTTCCCGCACGGTACGTCTGTCCATAGCCAAAGATAACCTCGGTATACTTATGTGCCTTACTCTGATATTCATTGGAGAAGTTTAGGTCGATATCCGGCTCCTTATCACCCTTAAAACCAAGGAAGGTTTCAAACGGAATGTCAAATCCGTCTTTGACAAGCATTTCTCCGCACTGCGGACACACCTTATCCGGCATGTCACAGCCGGACTTACCGGAATAAGCGCGGACTTCATCCGAAGTAAAATCATAATAATGACATTTTTTACAATAATAATGCGGACTCAGGGAATTAACCTCGGTAATTCCGGAAAGGTACGCCACAAAGGACGAACCAACAGATCCACGCGAACCTACCAGATATCCGTCCTCCACGGACTTCCATACAAGCTTCTGCGCAATGATGTACATAACCGCAAATCCGTTTTTGATGATCGCATTTAATTCTTTCTCCATACGCTTTTCAACAATTTCCGGAAGTACCTCTCCGTAAATTTCATGCGCACGGTTGTGGCAGATCGTCGTAAGGATCTCATCTGAATGCGGAATGATCGGCGGGCTCTTATCCGGACGCACAGGATCAATGGATTCGATACAGTCTGCGATCAGATTGGTATTGGTAATAACAACCTCTCTTGCCTTGTCACTTCCAAGATACTGGAACTCCGCAAGCATTTCTTCTGTTGTACGCAAAAATAACGGTGCCTGCTCCTCTTCCTTAAATCCCTGTCCTGCCTGGATGATGCGACGGTAAATTTCATCCTCCGGATTGAGGAAGTGCACATCACAGGTTGCACAGACCGGTTTGTGCAGCGCATCTCCGATTTCTACGATCTTGCGGTTTAGATCCTTCAGATCTTCTTCACCCTGGACATTTTCATGACGTGGTGAATCGATCATAAATCGGTTATTGCCGATCGGCTGTATTTCCAGATAATCATAAAAGCCTGCGATCTTGTATAGCTCAGCATCACTCTTTCCATCCAGCATGGCGCGGAACAGTTCACCCGCTTCACAGGCACTGCCAAGGATCAGCCCCTCTCTGTACTTTTGTAAAAGGCTTCGCGGGATACGCGGTTTTTTATAAAAATAATCAATATGTGATTCGGAAATCAATTTGTAAAGATTGATACGTCCGATTTCATTTTTGGCCAGTATGATAATGTGATAATATGGCAGTTTCTTGATGGCATCTTTGTTATCCTCTGCTAACCGGTTGATATCTTCAAGCTTTTCAACATTTTTTGCCATCAGCATAGGCAGAAACTTTTCAAAAATCTGTGCCGTTGCTTCCGCATCATCAACAGCCCTGTGATGATTTTCCAAGGAAACGCCCATTGTTTTAGCGCAGGCATCCAGCGTATGCTTTGCCTGATTGGGCAGTAAAATCCTGGCAATACCAACGGTATCAACAACCGTAAACGCTCTTTCCAGATGCTGTCTGGCTGCATTTTCCCTGATAAAGCTCATATCAAAGGAAGCGTTGTGCGCTACCATGACACAGCCCTTGGAAAACTCCAGAAACTCCGGCAATACGGTCTCGATCGTCGGCGCATCCATCACATCATGATCGGTAATTGAAGTCAGCTGGGTAATCCGGTATGGTATCGGCTCCCTCGGATTGACAAAGGTGGAAAAATGATCGGTGATCTTTCCATGCTGCACCTTTACCGCACCAATCTCAATGATGTTATTTTTTACCGGAGAAAAGCCTGTCGTCTCAATATCAAAGACCACATAGTCCTGATCAATAGACATATCCCCGCCATTTTCCACAATCCGTTTGGAATCGTCTACCAGATATCCCTCTACTCCAAGTATGATCTTGAAAAAGTTTTGCCTGTCGGCTGCAATTCCGGCCTCTTCGCAGCGTTTTTTTTCTGCATCCCACAGATCACACCAGGTATGGAACACATCCGCAAGTGCATGGACAACACCATGGTCGGTAATCGCAATCGCCGGATGTCCCCACTTGTATGCACATTTGACAATATCGATAACATCCGATACACCGTCCATATCACTCATCTTGGTATGGCAGTGAAGCTCCACCCTCTTATTGGCAGAATAGTCCATCCGCTTGGTGGTAAAATCATCGATTTCCTTGATGACAAGTCCGCGTCCGCCGATTGTCAGTTCATGATCAAAACGGTCTACGGATACGTCACCTTTGATTTTGACAAAGGTTCCCTTTTTGGTATCAAAACGCTTTAAAACCTCGCCAATTCTTTCATCCTCTACAAACTGCTTTACCATGATCGTATCTGTAAAGTCCGTCACGGCCAGGATCAGAATAGTCTTTTCAAGCTTTGCGATTGGCTTAGTGTCTACTGATATGACCTTACCCCTGATGACAACATTGCCGATTTCACCCATGATTTCAGAAATAGCGATCGGTTCATCCTCGATATCATGATAGCCAAGGATAATGCTCGGATCATCGGATCTTTTCTGATAGGAATCTCTCCTTGATCCATTCTTTTTACTGTAACTGCCTTTATTTCCGTTCCAGGTATTTTTCTTTTGCTGGTCATTTCCGGCTGCCTGTGGTGCTTTTTTCTCTACCGGTTTCTCATTTTCTTTTACAGGCTTTGCAGATGTTTCCGGAGTCTTTGCTGCTGCCTCTTCCGTTTCCGGTATCGCATCCTGCCCGGTCTCATGTGCCGTATCAAGACGTGATGCAATTTCCTCAATCTGACGTTTGAGCTTCATCTCATCATCTTTTTTGGTTGCACTTTCTCCCGCAGGCTTAAACTCGATTTCAATATCGGTATCCACGCCGCAGCGCTCTCTGAATATCTTGTTTAAAATATCCATAAGCTCATCTGCACGATCCCGATAGACATGGATATCCTCTACCTTTAAAAGCAGATGACTTCCGGTAAAATCGGCATCCGCTTTTTTTAACATGCTAAATAAGACCGGGCTGTATTTGCGTAATTCCAATAAAATACTGTCCCGGTATTCTTTATATAGATTTTGCGATGTATACTGCTCGGAAAGACTGTACCTTTCATAAATCTTGATCATGATATTGGTCTGGTCAAACAACTGATTTTTGATCAGCTCCTCAACAGCAATGATGTGCTTTTTGGCGATCAGTCTGTCCGCCGCAATATAGATCCGCAAAATGTCTTTATGTTTGGTTGTTGTAATATGTGTGACCTTGATACCCGACAGTTCATTTTTGAGTTCATTCTTGAGCTGAAGCGTCGGAAAGGCCTCTAAAAAATCTTTTGGTTCCATTTTCCACCAGTTTATTTATTATGCATTCCAGTGTTCCAGCTCGTATCTCAACACATTTAAAAGATCTTCTTCCGGAACTTTTTTGATAATCTCACCTTTTTTGATCAAAAGACCGACGCCATCACCGCCTGCGATTCCGATATCGGCTTCCTTGGCTTCTCCGGGTCCGTTGACAACACAGCCCATAACAGCCACCTTGAGATTGAGCGGCATCCCCTGCACCATCTGCTCTACCTGATTGGCAAGACCGATCAGATCAATACGTGTACGTCCGCAGGTAGGACAGGCAATGACTTCGATACCTTTTTTGTACAGACCAAGGGAACGTAAAATGGTCTGTGCAGAGCGTATCTCTTCAACCGGATCCCCGGATAATGATACACGCATGGTATCTCCAATTCCTTCATGCAGTAAAATGCCAAGACCGACAGCAGATTTGATATTGCCGCCATATACGGTACCGGCCTCTGTAATTCCGATATGCAGAGGATAGTTGGTCTTTTTGACCAATGCTTCATGAGCCTTGACACAGATCGGAATATTGGATGACTTGATGCTGATCACAATATTGTCATAACCGGCATCCTCTATCATATGCACCTTGTCCAGTGCGCTTTCCACAATTCCTTCGGGTGTAACACCATGATATCTTTCAACCAGATCCTTTTCCAGAGAGCCGCCATTCACACCGACACGGATGGGAATATTTCTCTCCTTTGCACAGGCTACCACCTCGCAAAGCTTTTCTTTCCCACCGATATTGCCCGGATTGATACGGATCTTGTCTGCGCCGTTTTCCATGGCTGCGATCGCCATTTTATAATCAAAATGAATATCCGCAACTAAAGGAATCTGAATCTCTTTTTTGATCTCGCGGAATGCTTTTGCTGCCTCTAAGGTAGGCACGGTGCTGCGTACAATATCACATCCGGCAGCTTCTAAACGTTTGATCTGGTCAACCGTTGCCGCAACATCCTCTGTCCTTGTATTGGTCATGGACTGGATCATGATCGGATTGCCTCCGCCGATCACCTTATTGCCTATTTTAATTACCTTTGTATGATCTCGATACATGTAAATACCTCTTATCTTTATATGCGGATTCCGACTTATGATTTTTGAATCCTAATTTTTATACCTTTCCATATTGTATCATTTATCCTGATATCTGTCATTCGGGATTTTGAGAAATTATAATATGCCCCAAAAGAAAAAGCACCCTAAGGTGCTATTCTTCATAGTGAAATTTACAAGAATAAATAATAACATTCTGATTACAGTCTAAATTATATGTAAGTCTATGTTCATCTGTTATTCTTCTGCTGCAAACTTTTCTATATTTAAGCGGCTCTGGCTTGCCAATTCCTTCTAACAGTCCATCACGATCTATACTCTTTATCAATTCATTGATTCTCTTTACGATTCTTTTATCTTCCTTTTGCCAATCTGTATATTGCTTCCACGCAGTAGGTGTAAATATTACATTCATGTATCATGAGCTCCCAATTCTTCCATTGTCTTAACAATGAAACCTCCTGCCTCAGCTTCAGCCATAGATTTATCCAACATAGCAAGATATTCCGAATTTCTTTTTGCTTTCATAATTTCATTATATTCAGCCTCTGACATCATTACTATATTTTCATTTTTGGGTCTTGAAATAATCAATGTTTCTCCCTTAAAAACTTTATCGCAAAATGCTTTAAAATTATCTCTAACATCCATGCTCTTTACTGCTAACATTTCTAACACCTCATTTTCGCACTAAAAATCGTATGTTTTTTCGTACTTTTATTGTATGTTATTATTGTTTCATTGTCAACGAATTCTATTCATCCATTTCCTTCCGTATCAGATAACTAACTCCCGAATCCTTCATCTTGGGTCGATTGCCAATCTCCTGATTATATACAACATGTGTCTGTATCTCATCCTGCTTTACAGACTGTCTGATACCATGCATCAGCCATTCATATTTCAATATTATAAAAATAACAAAAACTAGCAGAAGCAAAAATGACTGATACAGATACTGTCCAAACCCATGCCTGAAAAAGCGCACGGTATCTCCGATCAGATAACGATGATCCTTATGATATGTACACCCACCCCTAGCAATCAGCTTCTGCCATCTTACGGCATCACACAACATACAGGCAGCATCCTTATAACCCTCATCCGGATTGAGTCGGACCGCTTTCTGCATTATGCTCCGACAGCCCTCTGACAGCTGCACCACATCTGCCTTGCCATTAAAAATCCCATTATGATATGTCGTGCCCGTCAGCATCTCATACAGGATCATCCCAAGTGCATAGGTGTCCCTGTATGGTAAAATACCATTCCACCCATCCGGACTGTACATTCTGTTTCCCATCATCCGGACGTTTTTTTCATCCCGGTATAAAACAGAGCCAAAGTCGATCAGGTATACCTCTCCTTCTTTTGAGATCATGATATTTTCCGGCTTTAAATCTCCATATATCCACTGTGGCCTGCGCTTGTGAAAGAAAGATAAAATTTTCAAAACTTCCACACAGATATCTGCTGTCTGTTCCTCTGAAAAAATCTTTTTTTCATCCATGAGCTGTCGCAGCGTTTTCCCGGATATATATTCCATAAAGATGCACACACCCTTTTCATCCTGAAAGCAGTCAAGCAAATATGGTATTCCTCTCTTTTTTAGAGTACGCAAAACTTCCAGCTCCCGCCGGCTTTCCTGTCCATCCTCTTCATACCTTTTCATGGCAACCACTTCCTGTGTGTCCCTGTTTTTCACAAGATAGACATGCGCCCGGCTTCCATGTCCGATTTCTCTTATCATTTCATATTTTTCTGTCATACCAATTCCACCTTTCTGTTTCTGACAACTTCTATTTTAATTATCCATGGTCCGTACCGCTTCCATTTCGATTAGCATTTCGATTGCCATTACGATTGTCATTTTGATTGCTATTTTGATCGCCATTTTGATTGCCATTGCAGTTATCATCCCGGTTTTTAATCACGAACTCATATTTAACCATATTGCGGAAATGTTATCCTTCTCCTGCCTCTTCAAGTTATCCATTGCTAACTCTTTTAACCGCCTGCAGATTGAATTTTCATTTGCCATCTGCCGGATATCCAGACATTCTTTCCACACATGCTTCTCATATTTTCTGTAAAATCCATCCGTGCACAATAAAACTGCAGCCTGAAAAATATGTGGAAACAGTATCCGTCCAGTAATATAGTCCGGCTTATAATCCCGGTTCAGTCCCAGGCATTTCGTAAGTCTGTGATAAAGCGCATGATCCTTTGTCCTGCCAAAAAAGAAAGTCTGTCCCGCCATCCTTTTTGCAAAATAAATCCGGCTGTCACCGATATGCAGGATATAATACTCATTCCGGTATAAAATACAAACCGATGCCGTTGTCCCAAGCCTTCCCTCTTTTTTACGCATCAGGGAGAACAAATATTTATTGATGTCGTAAAAAGCCGCCGTCCCCTTGGTTCTGACCATTCTTTTCCGTCCCGCATGATCAAGCTCATGCTTTGTAAAAATTGGCAGCAGTTCTCTGTCATACCAGGTATCCAGAAAACGGATGCACTCATACGACGCCCGTTCTCCGCACTCCTCGCCTCCCATACCATCACAGACAACCGCCATGGTAAGCTCGCCCGATGAAAGTCTGGTGCTTCGTACCAAAACAGCATCCTGATTAGTGGGACGCAGACCGGCCTCATAAACATAACCAAAAACCATATAAAATTTTCCTTCCTGTGGAATAACACATCCAAAACGGATGATCTCAGTACAGAACGTACTGCTTCAAGATATTGTAATTGTATCTGCTTTTTTACCAAAAATCAATATGTTTATAAAAAATTTCCACAAACCTCTGACTGAATGAACCGGAGCCCTCGTCACACTCCATTCACCCGTCAGTGTCTGTGGAAATCATTTACTTCCAGTCTTTTATTTTTATTCCTTTATCGCCAATCTTTTCTATTTATCTTCTATAATTCCTATTGGCTTTCTCATTTTTACTGCTCAAACTTCACTTCCAGAAAGTCAAAGTCTGCATAATGCTCATGCTTTACTCTATCAGCGCAGGTAATCCCCACCATTGTACCGGTAAATTCGCCATATTTGCAGTACTCATCCGAAAACTTGGTTGTATCAAAGACTTTGCCGATCGGAATAAAACGGATACCATCGTAGCTATAGGAAAACCACGATTTTCGCTCATCAATTTCCAGTCTCAGATAAATCGGCACATCATCAACCGGAATACGGGAATTTAAAAACTCTGTTTTTTCACCGTTTTCCAAATGGATGATCGACAAAGCACTCTGTCCCAATGTCTCACTGTAGTACTTTCTCAAATTGATATAGTTCATATTGTCATAGTACATGATCAGTCCGGCACTATGCTGGTGTACTTCCGGTTTAAACTCCATTTTGGTTGTGATACAGCCCTTTAAGGAAGTCATTTTTCTGGCTAAAATACTTACTTTGTTTAAAGAAGTCCTTGCTTCCTGTCCACGCAGACGCACATAGCCCTTTCTGGCTGTCACGCTGGCAAAGCGCGAAGGCATGATACGAGGTGCATAATACTGCTTGCCAAGCTCCGGTCCGTCAAAATCATCGAAATCGGGAATCTGCGGCATTTTGCATTCCGGCAGATTGCTTTCTTCTACATCCATCTTGGCAAGATTGCTGCCGTCTGCCATACGAAGCCAGCCATCCTCGGTCCATTTCATCTTCTGGATCGCGGTTTCTCTTCCCAATGTGCAGCGAAGCTCCGGCACAAACGGTCTTGCACACAGATGAACCAGATAAGTCTCACCATTCTGTGTATCCACAAAGCTTCCGTGTCCTGACTTTTGCAGTACGGAATCGGGATTGTAATATCTTGTCTTTAAATGATCCCAGTCCTTACGTTCATTGGAATATCCGGGTGTTGAGGTCACGATCGGATTCATCGGATCTTTTTCATATGGTCCCCAGACATTTTTACTGCGTCCCATCGTCACACAGTGATTGTATCCGGTGCCGCCTTCTGCACACATAATATAATAATAATCGCCATGATGATACAGGTGCGGAGCCTCAATACAGCCTCTGTCCGTACCACCGTTCCAGATGCGTTTGGGATATCCGATGATCTTCTTTTGTTCATCATCATATTCCACCATGCAGATGGCGCCGGGCTTTTCATAGCCCTCTCTGGTTTCCCACTCCAGCGAAACAATGTATTTTCTTCCATCATTATCATGGAGAATAGATGCATCAAAGCCGGAAGAATGAACATAAACCGGTTCACTCCAGGGACCTCTGATATCCTTTGCCTTGATCACAAAGTTGTCAACATCAAAGTATCTGGCATTCATGGAATTCATGACACCGTATACAACATAAAACATATCCTCTGCCTCACAATAGGTCAGGCAGGGGGCCCAGACACCCTTTGCGGAGGGCAGTTTCTTCAGATCGACTTTTTCATCATCGGTCAGCACATGTGTATATAATTCCCAGTTTTTCAAATCTCTGGAATGATACACCGGTATTCCCGGCATCCATTCAAAAGAGGAAACTGCAAGATAATAATCGTCGCCCTTGCGGCAGATACATGGATCCGGATTAAAGCCCGGCAAAATTGGATTGTGTATCATAATCATTCTCCTTTTTCGATCAGGATTTTCACATCCCAGTCCTTTAATAAAATCCGATCGTCCTTTTGATAACTGTGATCACTTATCAGATCATATACCTCTTTATAAGGATTGGTCACAAAACCATTCTCCTCAGAATAGTGAAGTACATAGTGTACTTTTTCACCAAGCTCATTGATACCGCTGCGGATAATCGTTGGAAACGCTGCTTCCACGACTTCTATTCCGGCATCGGAAAGTGCCTGTCTGTAGATTGATTTTAAAATATCCTTTGATGTATAGGCACCGATATAATATGCCTTACCTTTTTTATATTGATTTTTAGTTACTGCTGCATAAGCACCCCAGTATTTGTGCTCATATCTATGAAGCACTTCTGCTTCTTTTTCCTGTAAAAGCTCCATAAAATAAGTTACCGGTTCGTTGCAAAGACATGATTTCCCGGGATCGGTAAACTGGCTGTATGACATGCCAAAAACCTCTGTCATCGCATGTGGCTGTGCATCATGGTAGACCTTCACCTGTTCATCGGCTACAAAGGATTTGAAGCTGCTTACAAGGACACCGCCCTTTGCAACAAATTCTTTTAGCTTATCTATATTTTCATCGGAGATACAATAAAGAGCCGGTGTAATGATCATGTCATACCGTGACGGATCCAATAAGGTAAGATCCAGCACATCACATTCGACATTCATTTCATAAAGGCTGTCATACATCCAGCGGACAACGTCATTGTAGCTTAAGTCCCGGTCAATCGGAAACCATGAGAAAGCACTCAGGCTACGGTTATCATATGCTAACGCAACGCGGTTATTCTTTTTGATACAAAGCTTTTCTTTTGTATATTTCTGAAATTCTTTTCCAATGGTACATGCTTCCAGATAAGTCGGATTTTTGGAAAAATCATGACTTAACAGCCCCTTCCAGTATGTCTCATAACCACTGTGGATACTATGCCAGTTCCAGTACAATACGCTCTGTGCTCCACTCGCCAGATGACTGTATGCATGCATCCTAAGCTGTCCCGGATATGGTGTCCAGTACTTAAATGCCTGTGCCTGACACTCCAGCACCAGGTAATTGTCATCTTTCAGACTACGGATCTCGTCTCCGCAAAAAGCAATTTCCGCACCAGTCAGTGCATCCTGTGTCGGATGATAAATATCGGTTCCGGCAATCGTAAGCGGCTTTGCTGCCTGCGAATGATCCACATCGGGCTGAACACCGTAGGAATATCCGTCCTGCGCGATATCAGCTCCAAATTTTTTCCATTGAAAATCCAGATTGTGTGTCACAAACTGATCTTCCTTGCGATACTCATTGACAATGCCCGCCTGCCACTTCAGATACTCGGTGACAAGGCTTCTCTGGAAGGCCTCAAACTCTCCGTAAAGACCTCCGTTGATGCAGCCTGTCATATCCGGGAAGTCATCCCAGTCGTGAATGGAATTGCTCCAGTAAGAAAGGGTAAAGGCTTCATTTAAGGCATCTGTCGTCACAAATTTCTTTTTTAAATATTCTACAAAGCGTTCCTGCACAAGCTTTGTGGCAACATGGTAATGCTTTGTCTCGTTGTCGATCTGATATCCGATCACACGCTCATTGTCACAGACGTGCTCCATCAGTACACGGATCACTTTTTCAGCATGCTTTAAGAATACCGGATTGGTAATATCCATTAGCTGTCTGTGTCCGTAATCTGCTCTCTTTTTGCCATCAAATACCATGACCTCGGGATATTTTTTTGCAAGCCAGGAAGGAATTGCATAGGTCGGTGTTCCAATGATCACCCACAGATCCTCTTTCTTTGCAATCTCAAGTACCCGGTCAATAAATGAAAAGTCATAGACATCTTCTTTAGGTTCCAATGTGCTCCATGTGGATTCTGCGATCCTTACGACATTCATACCCGCTTCTTTCATCATCGCGATGTCTTTTTCCAAACGGTCCTCTGGCATATACTCCAGATAATATGCACTTCCGAATAAAATATCATTGCAACGTAACAAACTCACCATGTCACCTCATTTCTACTCATACAAAGCTTTTCTTTTCCGTCATACGGATATATTATTCTGCGTCTGTTCTGTGTTTTCCTACGCTCAGATCAGCAACTACCTGATCATATTTTTTATCAAGGTCAAATGCAACTAAGCAAAGAACTGAGATCACACCACATACGGCAGGGATCCATGCAAAGGATAATGTAATTGCATTTAATGCGCTTGCTGACTGTGTGGCAAGAGCTGCATCAAAGCCGCCTTTTCCAAGGATCCAGCCAAGAGCTGCTGTTCCGACACCGGAGCCAACCTTCATACAGAAGGAAGATGCCGCATTACCCATTCCGGCTGTACCGTAACCGTTGTACCATTCGCCATAGGTGATTGCATCCTGAAGCATACCAAACATGGTAGCACCGCCACATGCAAATCCAAGACCCTTGATTACGGAGCATACACACTGGAATGTCACATTTCCGGAAAATCCACTGATCAGGAAACCTAAGGTTGCAAAGCTCATTCCGGCAATAAATACTTTTCTCTTATTTAATACTTTCATTAAGAAAGGTGTGATAAACAATCCTGCGATCTGTGCCAGTGAGAGGCAGTTGGAAATAACAGCGTATTTGCTGTCATCGCCGACATTGTATGCTACATAATAAAATGCTGAACCAAAGAAGCAGGACATCATGAAATACATAGCAAAAATATTGACAACGATCAGTACCCAGTATTTGTTTACAACAAGACCTTTTAAGCCTTTCAGGAAGGAAACCTCCTGTTTCTTTGCTCCGCCTTCCTCGTCCTGTCCGCCTTCTACAACGCGTTCTTTACAGCAGGCAAACATAAAGAAGTTAATGATAACAAATACAATCATCAGGACAACAAATGTCAGGCTCCAGCCCTTCTGTGTATAAGCATCTCCGCCACCGAAGTAAGCTGTCATCTTTAATACAACCGTGTTGATTGTCATTGTACCTGCTGTAGCAAGTAAGTTTCTGAAGTTACCAAGAAGACCTCTTTCGTACTGGTTGGTAGTCATAAGACCGTTCATGGTAGCATAAGGAACGTTAATTCCTGTATAGAAAATAGTGGATACCAGATTGTATGTTAAGAACATATAAGCAATCTGGATGGTTCCTGCAAAGCTTGAGGGAACGCTGAACATCAAAACGGTACATACTGCAAGCGGAATACATAAACGAGCGATCCAGGGACGTGCTTTTCCAAGCTTACTGTGTGTGTGGTCAATGATGTATCCCATTGCCAGATCTGATAAACCATCGAAAATTTTTGAAATTGCAATAATAGAAGCTGCAGCGGCTGCGCTGGCTCCGACTACATTGGTATAATAAACCAACAGGAATGCAGAAATAGCGGAATAAACCAGGTTTCCTGCATAATCTCCCATACCATATGCAAATCTTTCCAGGAATGAAAGCTTTACATTGGAATCTACTTTCACATTTGTATTGTTCTCCATCTCATCTTCCTCCTTAACAATCCTTTACAGGGAACCATCCAAAATCAACACATCTTCCAAGATCCCAGCTGTCCCAGCCGATCCATCCCTGTGTATTGATAGTATCTGTTAGCAGTTTATAACTCCAGTAAAAATATCCGGAACCACAGTTCCATGCATCCACCTGTGCTTTTGCAACGGCACGGTAGATCTCAGCCTTTTTCTCATCGCTGATCACAGCTGCGCCTTCTCCGTCGATGCCGTTTAATACAGTCTGACCACCCTTGGTATCATGTCCGCATGCCAAAGAATTGAACAGGCACCATTCACCGCAGATAACCGGGAAGTACTGCTGCATTTCAGCGATCTCTTTTGCAAAACGGTTTTTGATATAATCAAGGTATCCGTCCACGGTCTGTTCGCATCCGTACATTTCAGCCATCATCAGATACTGATGTGTATCCAGTACGACGTGGTCATATTTATCTTCCTGCATGAAATCCTTCCAGATATTCAGTTCAAATCCATCATGGATCACAATGTATTTGTCCTCTGCAATATGAGGATGAATACGGTCAAATGCATCCAGATAAAACTTGCGGATAAATTCATAGGAAATCGCTTTGCTACCCTCTGCCATCTTGGCATCTGCTGCGGGATAACGACTCTGCATATCCATGGTTGCCCATATTTTTTCCAATGCGGGCTCGTTTAAAACTTCAATTCCCCAGAGACCTTTTCTCTTACCGTATCTTTCTGCCAGACGTTCCAAAACGCTTAATTCAAATTCAACCTCTTCCGGGATCTGTGCCCATCTGCACACACCACAAATACCGCCGTTATCGGAACCGTTCTGTCCCATGGGTGCTGTGTGAAGATCGATCAAAATCTGTAAGCCATAACGCTCTGCCCAGTTAAAAGCCTTATCCAACTCTTCAATACAACCGATAAACGGCTCTCTGTCTCCAAAAATGAAGTAAGGAACCGGAATACGGACCGCATCTAATCCCCATGATTTGATCGTCACGAAATCTCTTTCTGAGATATACTCACTTCTGTGGATCTTGATTCTTGCTTCATATACTTCCTTGGAAAGCTTTCGGGGAAGCCAGTATTCATCTTCTGCATCTGTTCCTTCAAACAATGCCGGGTTCATCCATTTTTCAAGTACAAGCCAGTTTCCAAGATTGACACCTTTTACCTTAACATTTGCTTTCATGTATCTGCCCTTTCTATTCTTTATATTTTGTATCTGTAGTTTCTCTCATTGGCCATTTTAGAGATATCTCATTTGATATATTCATTTTATCCGTTTTATTCCGCATTCTATATCACTTTTCTTATGTCAATATCATATTTCTTATGTGTTTTTCATGCAAAACATGATATACTGATACCAACATTAAAACAGCATCACCAAATAACGAGGTATCCCATTATGACACACAATCCAATCTCCAATCCAATTTCCAATACAACCCTCCCAAGTCATACAATCCGCAATATCCAGGCTCTGGCAGCCTATATTTCACACAGCCTGCACACCGTTTTATATCAGATTGATGCATCCGGCCATATCCTTGCTTCTTACTGCGATATTCCCGATTTTTCCGATACCTTTATCACGCAGGAGTTGATTTTAGATTATGTTAACCAATGTATTACAGACAAAATTCCTTTATTTTTTTCATACAACGATATCTGCTATGCATTGGTATGCCCATCTTCGCAGGACTTTGGATTTCTGATCGGTCCGTTCCGGATCTCCTCCCCGGTCAGACTATGTCATACCAATACCGGTTCCCGGTATGATTTTTCCGATCTTTCCGACCAGATTCCGGTTGTAACCATCGAAAACATATCCGAAATCCTGTTAATGTTGCACAATCTTTATTCGGATAATATCCTGACCGGCAATGACATATCCCTGCACAATCTGGCGCATCAGGATATGCATTTAGAACTTCATAAGCGCTATACCAATCTAGTATTTGAAAATCAGGAAAATACCATTCATCACAATCCCTACAGTCAGGAAGTCAGGGAGCAGAAAAGTATTGAAGACGGTGACCTGGAAGCTCTCAAAAACGCTTTGGCTGAGGATTACTCGGGACAGCTCGGTATTTTATCAAAGGATCCTGTCAGAAACATGAAAAATCTCGGCATCGTACTGGTCACACTTGCGAGCAGATCTGCCATGCGCGGAGGCTTACCTCCGGAAATTGCCTACTCTCTCAGTGATTCCTATATTCAGCAGATTGATGAAATGGATTCGGTATCCAAATATTTTTTCTATGAAATGGAATATCACTATACAGCGCTGGTAAAAGAAGCCCGCGAACAAAGTGAAAAAGAAAAGCAAAAAAATCCCCACATCGAAAAATGCAAGGATTATATCTTTTCCCATTTACATGACAAAATCACGGTAGAAACACTGGCATCCGAATTCGGTTACAATCCGGATTATCTGTCTCATCTTTTTAAAAAAAATGAGGGAATCGGCATTTCACAATATATTATCCGTGAAAAAATATCCCGTTCCCAAAACCTGTTGATCTATACCAATTATACCTATAGTGAGATTGCAACCTATCTGGGATTTTCTTCCCAGAGCCACTTTTCCAAATATTTCAAAATATATACCGGCCAGACACCTCATCAATTCCGGACCTCACAACGGCCGGAGGATTTTTTTAAAAAAGGCTGACATAAAAACACCCCGAAATCTAAAAGATTCCGGGGTATATTTTCATTTACATGCAATGTTGTGAGTCGAATGTAAATACGATAAAACTATTTTAATGATTAGCCAAGCTGAGCAGCAACTTCTGCAGCGAAGTCTTCATTTTTCTTCTCCATACCCTCGCCTACTTCGAAACGAACGAATTTAGAGATTGTGAAGTCTTTATTTACAGACTGTAAATATTTAGCTACAGACTGTTTGCCGTCTTCTGCTTTAACATATGTCTGATCAAGTAAGCAGATCTCTTTAAGCTGTTTGGAAACACGACCCTCAACAAGACCATTGAAGATCTTATCTCCTGCGATTGCATCCTTGTCAGCTAATGCTAACTCTGCTAACTGAGCAGCAGCTTCCTTGGAAAGGAAGTTGAATAAATACTGCATATTGGATTTCTTATCTTCATAGATAGCAACATCTTCTGCTGACCATACGCCATCTTTTGCTTTTTCGATCAGCTTGTTTAAGATCGGCTTCGGTAAAGATGCCGGATCATTTAATGCACTGTCTACTGTGATCTCGCGAAGCTTGGCAACTTCTTCTTCTGCCATATCAGCTCTGCTGATATACTGGGGATTCATAGCTGCGATCTGCATTGCGATATTTGCAAGAGCTTCTTTGGCAGCATCATCGTTAGCACCGGTTCCGGCAGCTAATACACCAATTTTTCCGCCTGCATGAAGGTAAGATACTACGATATCGCCTTCAACTCTTTCAAATCTACGGATAGATAATTTCTCTCCGATTGTAGCTGTTTTCTCAACTAACTCTTCTTTCAGGCCTGCCTGGTCTAAAAGAGTTTCAATATCTTCGCCATCCTTACCGCCTTTTAATGAAGATGCAAGAGCCTTGTCAGCAACTGACTGTACAAATCCCTGGAAAACTTCATTTTTAGCAACGAAGTCTGTCTCAGAGTTAACTTCTACTACAACACCTGCGCCATCTGTAATTGCTGCACGGCAGATACCCTCTGCTGCAATTCTGCTGGCCTTTTTCTCCATCTTTGCAGCACCGCTTTTTCTTAACACTTCAACGGCTGCATCCATATCACCATCGGTTTCGGTAAGGGCTTTTTTACAATCCATCATACCTGCGCCGGTCATTTCTCTTAATTCTTTAACCATAGAAGCACTGATTGCCATGATTATGTCCTCCTGTCAATATAATTATGAAAACGGAAACGGTAACTTATTATTAAGCTTCCTCTGTTGTATCTTCTTCTGCTGCTTCAACATCTGCTGCATCGCCCTGTTTTGCTTCGATAACAGCATCAGCCATTGTAGAAACGATTAATTTTACGGCACGGATAGCATCATCGTTACCGGGAATAACAAAGTCAAGTTCTTCCGGATCACAGTTTGTATCAGCCATACCGATCAAAGTAATTCCTAAAGCGTGAGCTTCCTGAACACAAATTCTTTCTTTCTTGGGATCTACAACAAAGATGCAGTCAGGAATCTGAGTCATGTTCTTGATACCACCGATGTTTTTCTCTAATTTATCCCATTCTTTCTGTAACTGAGCAACTTCCTTTTTGGGTAATGCTTCGAAAGTTCCGTCCTGAGCCATCTGCTCAATAGCATGCAGTCTTGCAATACGAGACTGGATTGTCTTGAAGTTGGTAAGCATACCGCCTAACCATCTTTCATTTACATAGAACATACCGCAACGCTCTGCTTCTGTCTTAACAGCGTCCTGAGCCTGTTTCTTTGTACCGACAAAAAGTACATTACCGCCTGCTGCAACGATCTGGCTGACTGCCTGATATGCTTCATCAACTTTTCCTACAGATGTCTGTAAGTCGATAATGTGGATACCATTACGCTCTGTGTAGATGTACGGAGCCATCTTAGGATTCCATCTTCTTGTCTGATGTCCGAAATGAACACCTGCTTCGAGTAACTGTTTCATTGAAATAACGCCCATTTTTATTCCCTCCATTTGGTTAATTTTCTTCCGCATGCATCAACTCTCCTGCCACTTTGGCGTTAACAAAGCACCGGCATTCAATCCGCATACGTGTTTATTGGGCAGAATTGTCCCACCCATTTTTTCACAACAGATTGATGATATCATAAAAAAAGAGCTTTTTCAAGCTCTTTTTCCAATTTCCTTATTTCCAATTTCATTATTTCCTGATTTCATCATTGGGTTCTTTTGATCAGGATTTCGGCAATTTCCTGATAGCCCGCACCGGCATTGATTTCATGGTTGCCTGTAGCTAACTTTTTGTCATACCCGTTCTGACACAAATACCGGTCAAAATCTCCGGCATCCGTAATCACACCAAGCTCAGCCAAATGTCTTGCTACAGTATCGGATCCGTCACCGCTGTTGATCGTAACTGTAATAGTTGCGGCTCCGGTTGTGTCTGTAGCCTTGGTACTATTGTCTGCTACATCTGTATCTGAGGCTTTTGTACTGCCCTCTGAAGCACCTGCAGCATCTGCTACTTTCTCCGAATCACCTGCTGCATCTGCTACTTTCTCCGAATCAACAGTATCTGCCGCATCAGCCGTCTTGTCTGTAGCCTCTGTATCTACCACACCTGCCGCATCTCCTGTCTGATCTGCACCTGCACTATCAGGCAATGCTGCAATATCCGGCTCATCCAAAGCGGTATTGTATGATACGGTAACATCATCCTCTCCCTGCTCTTCATGATTCAGATCACTGGACAGCACGCTGCTTTGCACCATACCAAGTGCCTCCGCCCTTGCAATGATCTCATCATCGGAAAGTGTCTCTTTTGCGCCACCCTTTGTAAGTCCCATAAGAAGCGCCGTAATCACGATACCAATTCCCAGACCTCGTAAATAATATCTCAATTTCATGATCACATCACCTCAAATAAATCAATAACAAGATTGACTTCTCCGACGCCAAGTCCAAGCTCCTTGGCAATCGCAATATTGGACTTGCCTTTTTTGTGAAGCTCCAAGATGCGGTCATTGTTGTTATTTCCGGCATTTTCACTGTCACCAACCACCGGCATTGCAAGCGGTTCGATGATCTTTTCTGCTTTAGCTCTGGTACTTTTCCTTGTCTTTTTAGCAGGTATATCGGTAATCTTTTCTTTTACAAGATCGATACTTTCAAAGCTGTCACCGGAATCTGCTGCTTTATCGGCTTGTACCGGCTCCGGTTCTTTTTCAGACTTTAACTTTCTGCTTTCCGCATCATCCTGTAACTGTTTTGTCACAAGCTCCAGTTCATTTTGCATCTCTTTTGCCTTGGCGTTGGTCTGATCCACCATAACTGCGGTTTCTTTCAGATTTTTCTGCTTGTCATGCAGCATGTCATACATAAACATGACTTCCTGATGGTTTTTATTGATATCGGAAAGTACCGTATCTGAAAATTCGGATACAGCCGTGATTTTTTCATTGGTAATCCGTTCCAGTGACCGCTCTGCTTTTTCCATTGCGTACTGGATCGTTTCATCCGTTGTATCCTGAAGCTGTTCCTTAGCTACGCGAAGCTGTCCATCCACCATTTCCCTGATCTTTTCATCGGAAACCGGACTTCCTTCTTCAATCTGCCCCTTCATCGTTTCTGGAACAATAAAGCTTGCGATAAAAACAAGAATTCCTAATATTAAAAGTGCAATTTCCATTCCAGTCATTTTATTTCTCCGCTTCCTACCGGCAGCTCTCTCATGTATTGTCAGTGATCATACAGACATATCAAAATGAGAAACTCCCTTTCGTATTACTTTTCCATCGCTCTGCCCATTCTGCTTTTTGCGATTCCTGCCACCGTCTCCGGCATAGGCATTATTGCCTTTTTTTCGTGGATCAGGCCGGTTTTCACTTTTTTGTGAGTCATCCTGCTGCTGAATCTGATTGAATTTTTCATCTTCCTTTTTTTCAGCCCGGATCTGAAAGTTGGCCTGCTCAACTCCGGCTTTCATATCTTCATTGTGTTTGACTACAGAAAAATCCTGCGTCCGCTGGATTGTCCCCTGAAATTCAACCATTCCGATTGCCATATCATGACCTCCTAATAAGCAGTGATCCTGATATCACCGCGTTCCCTGATAAAACGACAATATTTCACTGAATTTTTTAATACCAGAGAAGCATCCCCAATGGAAATCCTGGTACCGGCATAGGCTTCGTCTGATACACAGACACAGGCCTGACCTTCCGTTTCCATTGCCGCATCTAAAATCAAAATCTCTTCCTTGTCTTTTTCGATCAATGCAGTCATCTGCTGATTCATGACAGCCAGGGATTTGATATATTTCATCTGGTCCGGATTGAATTTTTCACCCTGACGCAGCTTATTGCTCAGGTTGATCAAAACCGGCTGGATCTGTGCCAGCTTCTTTTGCGAATCCATCAATTCTTTTTGCAGCTTCTGATAACGCAGCTTGTTGTCCGGATTGACTCCAACCTCAACAATCGTATCGGCTCCCATCGGAGACCCCAATGTCTTGCAGCTGATCTTTTCGGTTGCACGGACAACTCCTCCTGCAATGAAGCCCTTTCTTCCATCTACCGCCACGTATTTACCGGCACTTACCGTCGAATGCATGATGGTCTCGGATTCAACATAGGAAGCAGCCGTTATGGTGGCATTTTCTGCAAATTTCAGGATGACACGCCCGCCGGCCCTGAGAATCCCTTTTCCCATTCCGTTCATGCCCCGTGCAATAATGATATCGCCTCCGGCTTCGATCACAGCGCCTTCCACAACACCTCTTACTTCAACATTACCCTTTGCCCGGATCTCAAATCCTGCCTGTACATTTCCATTGACCTGTACACTCCCTTCAGACTCGATATTACCGGTGGCCGTACCAACATTTTCGACCTCATATACATCGGAAACAAAGACCTTATCATCGGTCAGACATACATGACCATTGATCAGAGACCTCATTTCGCAGCCATCTTCGGATACCTCTATATTGCGGCCATGCTTTAAAACCAGATGTTTGATCGTGCGCGGTCTGATGACCTCACCATAAACAGTTGTGCCATTTACACCTTCCTCAGCTTTTTTCAGGCTTGCCAGAACATCTCCGGTCTTGCAGTGATTAATGGTATTTAAGTGGAAGAAATCTACGGAACCGTCTTCATTTCGCGAAGGTCTTGTTTTTAAATCCGTGTTGAAATAATAGGTGATCACAGCATCTGTACCATGTATCGGTGCTGTCCCTCTGGCTATAACGATATCTGTACAGTAGCTGCGGTTTTGCAGATATTTTTCAATCACAGCTTCATCATATCCGTATGTGATCTTATGAAACCTCAGATCGTCGATCACATCACCTTTATCCCGATAGCTTCCGCCATTAGAGCTTGGAGGATAAAATCTGGCAACGGCTTCCATTCTGTCATCCGATATCTTTACCGTCATCATTTCCTGCTGCGGCAGACACACACTGTCACAGACAGGCACCACGATCTCTTTATCGTAATTTGACGCAACCTGATATAACTGCTTGATATTCTGTACATCTATTTTTTTGAGATGCAGGTAATCCATCATCTCGTTGATATTCAGTTTATCGCCTCCGTCTGTGGCAGGCACCAGACGTACTGCCGTCATATTTCCTTCGGCGACCAATTGAAAATAAGCGTTCATCCATTACCTCCCTCATAACTTTGCTATCGATCTGATAAAATCCCCATATACTGTCCCAATCTTGTCTTCATTTTTACTAAGGCTTTGGTATGTAACTGGGACACTCTTGATTCGGAAACCTCCATTACACGGCTGATCTCTTTTAAGGTCAGATCTTCATAATAATAAAGCACAACTACCTTTCTCTCCTTTTCCGTCAGTACTTCCAGAGATTCTTTAAGCTTTTCCTTTAATTCTACCTGTTCAACAACTTCCTCGGGCATCTCAAATCCGGCATTGCGCTGCCTGTCTCCGACTAATTCCGGTCCACCCTGTTCAATATATTCATTGAGACTGACAATGCCTGTTATCTTCATCTGCGACTGCCAGTCTGTATATTCCTCATCGGTAATACCAAGTGCGCCGGCAATTTCTTCATCGGTAGCACTCCGTCCTTTTGATGCCTCAATTTCCTTCATGACCGTCTCGATTTTTTTCTGGCGCTGTCGGATCGTCCTTGGAATCCAGTCCATTTTTCGGATCTGATCAAGGATTGCCCCACGGATCCTCAGACTGGCATAGGTTTCAAATTTGACATCCTTTAACATATCAAATTTATCAATGGCATCGATCAGACCAAACACGCCATATCCAACCAGATCATCATATTCAACATTATATCCGAGATACATACTGAGCCGTCCGGCCACCAGCTTTACTAAGGGCGCATATTCAATTATCAGTTTTTCTCTCAGTTCAGGACTCTTCAAACGATGATAGTCCTGCCACAACCTTTTCTTTCCTGCCTCATCCATGTGCGACCGTCATCTCCTATGCCTCCGGTGTCTGTGGTGTCGTTTCTTTTTCGATCACAGAACCATCCTTTTCTTTTTCTGCCTCTTCTTCGGCCTTTTTACGCTCTTCTGCCTCTGCATTTTCTTTGTCAAACCGGTCTATCACATAAACAGCCACCCTGCCAATGATGTAAAATACGATAATTGTAATCAAAAGCCCCCATAAAAACTGCAATAATGTGACATCCTTCCGATACAGCATCACACCTGCAACCGCACCGGCCAAAAGCATAAGTGCCAGAGGAAATCTCTTTTTATTTCCCATATTAAATCACCTTTTCCGGTTTTCCCACCGCACGGATAATAAAGTCTCCCGTCTCCGGATAAAAAATAACCGTACGTCCATAGTTTTCCCCTGTATCTTCCGCTAAAATCGGGATTTTCAACTCTTCCAGTTTCTTTTTGACAGCTATGACATTTTTTTCGCCCACCTTGATCATGGATGATTTGCTCTGAAACGCAAACATCTGTGCACCACCGGCAATTTTGGCTACCAGCCTGGTCTTTGAGCCTCCGGCCCTGACAATCTGGTCGATCAGTTCCACAATTCCTGTATCCGCAAATTTGGGGAGATTGGAATTGTCTTTGATCGCCGTACTGTCCGGCAGCATAATATGAGCAAGACCGCCAACCTTGGTAAGCGGGTCCCGCATGGCGATTCCGACACACGACCCCAAGCCCAGTGTTGTAAGCCCGTCCGGACTTTTACAGATATTCAGATCTGCCATTCCCACTTTTATTATTTCACTCATTTTACATACCTAATGCTGTCAGTATTTTATCATAGGATTCCAGATCCGGTACCAGTATAAAATAGCCATTTAAGGTCATTTCGTCTGTAAACTCCGTCTGTATCATCAAAATCCTGTCACCAATTTCACCAAATTCAATAGCCGGTACACTTAAAATAGCCCCTGCCATATCAATACACAAATCCGGCACAGAAGGTGTGATCCTCAGATTTGTAAGCTTTGAAAGTGAATTGAGATAGGACGCTACAATAATATTTCCGATTTCTTTTAACGCAGACAGCTCCATGTCTGAAAAATTCCCCTCTGACTGCGGAACATTCATCAGCTTTGAAACGAGATTGTGCGCAGCTGTCTCCTCCAGTAAAAACATCATACTTCCGGTAATATCTCCCTCTACCAGAAGATAGACACCGGTCATCAGCTGTTCTTCTCCGCCGATTGCCGCTCCGACCTCTGAAAAATTGAGCAGCCTAACCTGCGGCACCTTCATGTCTACCTTGCACTGTAAAAGCTGTGCCAGGGCCGTCGTAGCATTTCCCGCACCAATATTTCCGATCTCCTTTAAAACATCAAAATACTGATCGGAATTGTTCAAATTAAAATCCTGCATATACCCATCCAATCTCTCGTCTGCAAATTAAAGATTTAATTTGCCTTTTCCTTTTCGGAAAAAACGAGGTTTAAGTCAAACAGGGATATCAATTCTCCCTTGTCTTTTCCGATTCCCGAAATAAAATTGGTCTTCTCTTCCCCCGAATCGTAAGAAACCTTTTCTATTTCCCTGGTATCCAGTGTAACAACCTCTTTGACTGCATCTACCAGTACGCCGATAACTTCCCCATTGTCAAGCTTGATAATAATGATCCTTGTTAATTTTGTAATCTCATCCTCGCAAAGTCCCATTTTGATCCTCAGGGATACAACCGGTACCACCTCTCCACGCAGATTGATCACACCTTTTATGTATGCCGGTACATTGGGTACTCTGGTAATCCTCTGCATACGGACTATATTGTCAATATACTTGATGTTGATACCATATTGTTCATCGCCGAACTTTACAACAATGTACTGAATTGTCTCATAGGATTCCTGTATTCCTTCCATGTGCAACCTCCCTCTTACAACAACGCATTTGCATCAATGATCAATGCAATTTCACCATCACCCAGGATGGTTGCGCCGCTGATAACTTTACTCTTGTTTATGTATTTTCCGAGTGATTTAATAACAATTTCCTGCTGGCCCATCAGTTCATCAACAACAAGACCTGCCAGCTTATCGCCTTTTTTCACAATGGCAACGATCAGATTGTCATCCGGGCCTTTGGTAGACTCATTATCCAATACCTTATTTAAACGGATCAGCGGAATCACATCGCCTCTTAAATTGATCACTTCTTCATTTTGTACAAACTTAATCTCATCGGGAGCAATATCTTCGATTGTCTGGATGGAGCCAAGCGAGATCGCATATTTTTCGCCGCCGACTTCAACCATAAGAGCCTGAATGATAGCCAGTGTAAGGGGCAGACGGATAATAAAGGTACTGCCTTCACCCAGCTTGGTTTTTACTTCAACATCACCGCTAAGAGATTCGATCTTGGATTTGACAACATCCAGACCAACACCTCTTCCGGATACATCGGTAACCTTTTTAGCGGTTGAAAAGCTTGGCTGGAACAAAAGATCAATCGCATCCTTATCAGACATGGCATCTGCCTGTTCCTGTGAGATCCTGCCCTTTTCAACAGCTTTGGCCTTAACAGCCTCCACATCAATACCGTTACCGTCATCTCTTACTTCGATGACTACGTTGTTGCCGTCCTGATATGCATCAAGGAAAATGGATCCCACCTCCGGCTTTCCGCGTTCCTTTCTGACTTCAGCCGATTCCAGACCATGATCTGCAGAATTCCGGAGCAGATGCATCAAAGGATCTCCGATCTCATCTACCACGGTACGGTCAAGCTCTGTTTCCTCACCTGACATAAATAACTGCATTTTCTTGTCCAGCTTTTTGGAAAGATCACGGATCATCTTGGGAAACTTCTGGACAACCGATTCAATAGGTACCATTCGTACCTTCATGACAGATTCATGCAGATTGGTCGTTACGCTTTCCAGATATTCGATTGGTTCATTGACACTGCTGTTGGTGGTAATTCCTTCTGTCTGTGCTGCCGAAACCAGTGAGTTTTTGGCAATGATAAGCTCACTTACCAGATTCATCAGTACATCCAGTTTTTCAATATCTACACGGACCGTCCGGTTGACGATCGGTTTGCCGACTGCTTTCTTTTCAGCCTTGGCAGCGGTCTGTGAGGAAGCAGCTACGGCACCTGTTTGTGCTACAGCCGTCTCATCTGTCTTTTCCCGGTCTGCCTGCTCCTCCTGGGATTTTTCCTCGGACAACTCAACCGGAGCAATATAACAGCCTTCAATCTCGGATACATTCATGACAGCAGCTTTTACCTTATCCAGATCAGCATCCGTTATAAAAATAATACTGAAATCAAAATCAAATTTTTCGTCTTCAATATCCTGTGCACTCGGCACGGAGATCACGGTCTCTCCAAGCTCTTCCAATGCCTTGTATACCAAAAATGCACGTGCAGCCTTTAATATGCAGGTTTCCTGTACATAAACGGTCAGGCCAAATACATTTTTCCCCTGCTTTTTAGCCTCTGTAAGTACCATGTTTTCCGTATCGGAAAATGCAATGCTTCTCCATTTTTCTTTGGATGCATCGTTACTTTCCACAGCCGGTTCTTCCTTGGCAGCTTCTTTTACCTTTTCTGCGGCTTTGGCCGGTGCAGCAGCTCCTTCTCTGGAATCCAGAAATTCGTTTAATGCCTTGATCAGATGCTCATTGTCATTGGTTCCTTCATCTGCTGTGTTTTGAATATTTTCTGTATATTCTTCCAATGCATCCAGACACTGGAATAACAGATCGATCATATTTCCGTCTGCTTTCAGTGTATTGTTGCGCACCTCAGAAAAGACATTTTCCATGTCATGGGTCAGATTTTGCATCCTTTTGTATCCCATGGTACCCGCCATACCCTTTAAGGTATGGGCAGCGCGGAAAATCTCATTAATGGTATCCATATTTTCCGGATCCTGCTCCAGATTCATAAGCTGATCGCTTAAATTTTGCAGATGCTCCTTGGTCTCATCAAGGAAGATCTCCAGATACTGACTAACATCCATCTTTCATTACCCCCACGTATTTTGTTATTGTCTCAGCCACCTTGTCAAGCGGCACACTTTCGTCTGTCAATCCGGCCAGATCAACAGCACGCGGCATTCCATAAACGGCACACGTTTCTTTGTTTTGTGTTATTACAACAACCGGCTTGCTGTCCTTTAAATATCTTATGCCGCTCCTGCCGTCCGCTCCCATACCGGTAAGTACCACACATACAACCTGCTGATACCCGCTCTTTGCCAATGACTCAAATAAATAATTGGCACATGGCTTTACACCCTCTCTGGGATCACCGTCAAACAGCCTTAGCACATCACCGGTATGCCTGCACCTCAACTCCATATGCAGACCTCCCTTTGCCATATAAGCATATCCCTTCCTGACCGTCATGCCATCCTCTGCTTCTACCACATGAAGACTTGACATCGCATCCAGTCTGGCTGATAAAGATCCGGTAAATCCGGCAGGCATATGCTGTACAATTAGAACCGGTGCATTGAGATTTTCCGGCAGCTTAGGCAGTACACTCATCAGCGCCTTTGGGCCTCCCGTTGAACTGGCAATGACAACAATCTGATTGTCTTGTTTTATTATATCACAACTCTTTCTACTCATAAGTGCAAAGTCACCTGCTAATCAATTTTTTCATTGTCTTATTGGGTTCTGCTGCGTTTTTTTCGTTCCTCTTCGAAAATAAAACGAATAATGGATTCTCTTTCACGGTTCATGATCTTTTCAAACATCAGTCGATGCTCATATTCATCATTATCGTTTTCCAGCTTCCGGCAGCTTAATATTCTTCCTATCAGCTGATACACGGTTTCTTTTCCATGTACCTGCAAAGAAAAAGAAAGTACCACCCTATCCTCTACCTCGAAAGCCGTCTTTGACAAAAATTTAATGCCACCGCCGCTGATATCCCGGATTTCACATTTTTTCATGATCAGTCCGTTCTGAATATGAAATACATCCTTATCCAGATCTCTCAGCTCTTCATCCATCAACGTCCTTGCTTTTAACGGGATGGACGTGGAATAACGATAGTATTCCCTGCGTTGGAATTTCTCAAGCTGAGAAGTTGTCTCAGCCAACAAAATATACACATTATTGCTTTTGTACCTGTCCGCTATCCTTACAAAACACTGGTACAATCCATTTTCTGTATAAAAACAAAACTGATACTCACCATCTCTTGGAAGCAGGATCAGCTTGGAACCTTCCATCGGCATCAGGATCTCCAGCTTATTATCCTCTATCAGATCATATATTTTGGATGTATATACCTTTTTATCGGATGAATTACCTAAAATAGCTCTTTCGACAGCCATAATGTCAATTTTTTCACCGGGTTTGACTAATTCCGTTAATGTCATAAATCTGCTCCTTTATTTAGGATATCCTTATCCTATTTTCTCGTAATAATATGTGAGAAAAAAGCTGCCATTCCTCTTTTAGGTGTCACAAAGGACGGTTCTCCATACATCAAAACCTGCGCAATCTCCTGATATGCCTTGGTCGATCTTGCATTGGGCGCGGCTAAAGAAACCGGCAGCTGCTGCATGACAGCCTGACTAAGATACATATCCTGCGGAACACTGCCAAGGTATGATACCGGCAGCTTCAAATAGCGCGTCACAACCGCATTTAACTTTGTAAACAGAGCTTTTCCTTCATTTTGGTTGGCTACTTTATTGGCCATTACCTTGATTTGTGACATCTCCGTCGAAAAACGGTCGTGTCTGTTTAATGCTTTCAGTAAAGAATAAGAATCTGTAATAGATGTCGGCTCGGGAGTCGTCACCAGGATGATTTCTCCGCTTGCCACAAGGAATTCCAAAACAGCATCGGAAATTCCGGCACCGGTATCTACGATCACAATATCCGCGATCGCATCCAGCTCTGCCAGATTCTGGATGATGTAGACCAGATATTCACGGCTCAGATTGGAAAGTCCGGCAATCCCGGATCCACCGGAGATAAATCCGACACCGGCCGGCCCCCAGGTAATAATATCCTTGATATTCTTTCCCTGATAGATCAAATCGCACAGATTGTGCTTTGGCACAGTACCAAACATGATCTCAATATTGGCAAGCCCGAAATCCGCATCCAGAATGATCACGCGCTGTCCCATCTGACGGAACTGGATTGCTAAGTTAATCGCGGTATTGGATTTGCCGACTCCGCCTTTTCCGCTGGTCACGGTGATGACCCTTGCCACAGGCCGTTTGGGCTGATTATTCATTTTTATGATATTTCTTAAGTTTTCTGCCTGATCCATAAACGCCTCCTTAAGAAATCCTGTTTCCGCCAAGTAAAAGCTTTACTGTCTTTTGCGGATTGAAATCTTCCATATCATCCGGCACGTTCTGCCCGCAGGTTACATAGGAAAGCTTAGCCCCGGTGTGAAGCCTGAGGTTTAAAAGATTTCCAAGACAGGTTGTCTCATCCAGCTTGGTAAAGATAAGCTTAAACTGAACCATTGTCGCATATGAATCCGCAATATTTAACAGATCCTTGTATTTGGTAGTCGCACTGACAACCAGATATACCTCTTTTTCTATTTCGGGATCCACGGCACTTATAAACTCATTCATGGCATTCCGCTGTGTCTCATTGTGATGGGAATGTCCTGCCGTATCCATGAAAATATAATCATAATCCCTGTATTGATCGATCTGCTTCTGCATTTCCTCCGTCGTATAGATAATGTGGAACGGAACATTCAGGATATTGGCATAGGTGCGCAGCTGTTCTGCAGCCGCAATACGATATGTATCCATAGTAAACAGGGCAACTTTTTTCTTTTGTTCCACGGAATATCTGGATGCGATCTTGGCAATGGTGGTTGTCTTGCCGACACCGGTCGGTCCAATGAAAAATACGACCTTCGGTCCTTTTTTTGCCGGTGTGATACCCTCAGGCTGCTCAAATTTCAGGATCATCTTCTGATATACATTGGAAAGCATAAAATCAATAGGCATATTGGGCTTTAAGACAGTATCCAGCTCATCAATGATCTGATTGGCATAAGTTTCCGCCACTTCATTTTCTAGGAGCGTATTGTAAAGGAGTTTCAGAAAACGTACATTGCCGTTATCTTCTTCCTCCGGTTTATCGTGTGTGGACAGTGCTTTTTCTGTTTTGGGTTCTTCTTTTGCTTCATCCCTCTGCAGCTGCTTTTCAATCAGACTCTGCAGACTGTCAAGCTTCTGTTCCAGCACTTTTTCATTTTTACCTGTTTCGGCAGGCTGCACAACGGATGCATTTTGGGGCACTTCGGGTGCTTTTGCACCGTCTGTAGGAGCTGCTTGTCCCACTGCAGCCGGCTGCAGCTTCTTTTTTTCGGGAAGAACACGGTCCGGTTCCTCCTCCAAAGCTACTGTCACCTCTACAATCTTAGACTTAAAAAAAGAAAAGAAACCTTTTCGTTTTACCTCTTTGACATTCATAATAACAATACCGGCCCCAAGTTCCTTTTTTGCGGCTTCGATTGCATCATTTTCTGTTTTTCCCTGAAATTTTTTGATAATCATTTATAATTTCACCGTCCCCACTGACTGTAATTCGATATTCGGCTCTATTTCATTATAGGATACCACAATAAGCTCCGGCAGATACTGCTCTGTCATTTTCTTAAAATATATCCTGACAATCGGAGAAGTTATCACGATCAGCGGTTTGCCAAGGCTCTCCAGCTTTTCTACTTCTGTCTTGGTATGGTCTATGATCGTCCTCGTTTTTTCCGGATCAAGTGTCAGGTATGCTCCCTGTTCTGTCTGTTTTACGCTTCCCATGATTTCCTGCTCGACTTTGGCATCTACCGTGACTACGCTCGTTGTTTCATTGGGTGCAAAATATTTGGCACAGATTGCCCGCTTTAATGCCTGTCGTACATATTCTGTCAAAATATCCGTATCTCTGGTAGAGGCTGCATAATCGGCAAGTGTTTCAAATATGGTAAGCAGATCTCTGATGGAAACACCCTCCGTCAGCAGATTCTGCAATACCTTCTGGACCTCACCAAGCCCAAGAAGCTTGGGTACGAGTTCTTCCACGATGGAAGGATTGGTCTCTTTTAGGTTGTTGACCAGATTCTGTACATCCTGACGTGTCAGAAGCTCTGCAATATGCTGGCGGATCACCTCAGTCAGATGTGTTGCAATAATACTCGGCGGATCCACAACGGTATAACCAAGACTTTCGGCACGCTCCCTCTGTCCCTCCGTAATCCAGATTGCAGGCAGATGGAAGGACGGTTCAAAGGTCGGAATACCGGTAATCTCTTCTTCGACATAACCCGGATTCATGGCCATGTAATGGTCAAAGAGGATTTCTCCCTCTGAAACCTGGATTCCTTTGATCTTGATAATGTATTGGTTTGGATTTAACTGGATATTGTCTCTCAAACGGATGATCGGCACCACCGTACCGAGCTCAAGAGCAATCTGGCGCCGGATCATGACAACACGATCCAGTAAATCGCCTCCCTGATTGACATCCGCAAGCGGTATGATACCATAACCGAATTCCAGCTCGATCGGATCAACCTGCAACAATGAATTGACATTTTCGGGCTGTCTGATTTCTTCTGCCTCCGCTTCCTCCATATCCACGGCACTTTCAATTCCGGATGTCTCGATCTGCGCCTGCATATTGCGTCCGCAAAGAATAAAACAAAAGCCCAGAGCCAGAAACAATACGGCATTTAACGGTGTGGCAATACCTAAAAAGCACAAAATAGCGCCTACCTGATAGCAGGCCTTGGGCATACCGAATAACTGCTTGATCAGGACGGAACCAAAATCCGAATCCTTGCTTCCCTTGGTAACCAGAATACCGGTGGAAAGTGAGATTAAAAGCGATGGGATCTGGCTGACAAGTCCGTCACCGATGGTCAGAATGGAATACCTGTTTAAGGCAGTATTGATATCCATGCCGTTACGCAGCATTCCCATTGCAATACCGCCGACCAGATTGACAACCGTAATGATCAATCCGGCGGTTGCATCTCCCTTTACATACTTAACCGCACCATCCATGCTGCCGAAGAAGCTGGATTCCTGCTGGATCTTTTCTCTTCGTATCTTTGCTTCGGCATCTGTAATGGCTCCTGTATTGAGGTCCGCATCAATGGCCATCTGTTTACCGGGCATAGCATCCAGGGTGAAACGAGCTGTAACCTCAGCTACACGTTCGGAACCCTTATTGATTACCATAAACTGAATGATGATCAGGATGACAAACACGATCGCACCCATGATCAGATCGCCGCTTCCAACGAAATTTCCGAAGGTCTCAACGACATTTCCGGGACTTCCGGTCGTAAGGATCAGTCTTGTGGAAGAAACATTCAACGCAATTCTAAATATCGTTGTAAACAAAAGGACGGTTGGAAAATAGGACATTTCCAGAACCTCCTTTGCAAACATACAGCGAAACATGATCAGAAAAGCAAGAGAAATATTACAGGCTAACAGCACATCTAAAAGTGCGGAAGGAATCGGTACAATCAGCATCACAAATGCCGCCACAATATATAATGCAACACCCAAATCGGCTTTTTTCATTTTGTACCTCTCCTTTCTTTATGCATATTTTCGGATCCCCTTGTCCGTATTTAAGTTACTTTCTGCTTTTTATGGCAAATCATGTCAGATCCTGCCCTGCATATGATAAACCATCGCCAGCACCTCGGCAACTGCCTGATACAGCTCCTGCGGCACCTGCTCTCCCAGTTCCACATTGTGATAGAGCATACGCGCCAAAGGCTTGTTTTCTACAATTTCTATCTGATATTCCTTTGCTTTTTCTTTGATCTTTTGTGCCAGATAATCCTCACCCTTTGCCACAACAATCGGTGCCGGTGCGATCTGCGCATCATACTTGACGGCAACAGCAAAATGCGTCGGGTTGGTAATGACCACATCTGCCTCGGGCAGCTGCTGCATCATACGCCTGCGGGATACCTCCTGCATCTTGGCCCGGATCTTGCTCTTTATCTGCGGATCTCCTTCCGCCTGTTTGTATTCATCCTTTACTTCCTGTTTGGTCATCTTCTGCTCTTCATGGAATTTATGCTTTTGATATGCAAAATCCAGAGCCGCGATCAATACATAAATAATGGATACCTTCAGGCCAAAATTGATGGCAAGATCGCCGGCTGCGGCAATTCCCTGCCATAACGGCATATTAAAAAGCAGATAAATGATACCGGCATTATCCTTAAAGGTTGAATAAGCCACCCATGCAATCAGCCCGATCTTTAAGAGCGATTTGACAAGCTCCATCAGGGACTGTGCGGAAAACATACGCTTAAAGCCGTTTACGGGATTCATTTTACTAAGCTTTGGCTGCATCGGTTTGGCTGTCGGTTTCCATTTGACCTGGATCAGATCTGACAAAAAGGCCGCCATAAAACCCAAAATCAAAAACGGAGCAATGATCAACAGAATTTTCAACATCGAATTATTGATGAGTGCCTTTATGGAACCTGCTGCAACAAAACCATCCGGCATGCGGATCGCATCGCCGATCCGGTCATAACACGCGGAAAAAACAGCCAGCAGATTTTCACCCAGAAAGCCAAGTCCGATTTTTAATATCAGAAACAACACAATTAGCCCGGTTGCATTGGCAATTTCCTTGCTCTTTGCTACCTGGCCTTCTTTTCTTGCGTCGCTTATCTTTTTGGCGGTAGGTTCTTCAGTCTTTTCTCCGCCCGGTCCTTCTTTGGCGAAGAACTGCAGATTGTATTGGATCAAGCCATCATCGCCTCCACAAAAGTAACCATCATCGTCTTCATCTCAGTAAATATCATATCCGATATATACGGTAACATCCCTACCGTCAAAAACATAACTCCGAGCCCTAACAGCAGTTTGACCTGCATACCGACAGCAAACATATTAAGCTGCGGGGCAACCTTTGCCATGATACCCAGAATGACATTGGTAATCATCATAACACAAAAAACCGGAAGACAGATCCGGAAACCTATATTGATATAATCCGACATAAAACGGATAATCCCTGTTATCAGGCTTTCACTATGAAAAATCGCACCATTGACCGGTATCAGTGTATAGGTTTCAACAAAGGCTTTCACCAGATACTGATGAAGATTGGAAACAATCAGGAACAATAAAACCATATATTGATAAAATATACCCGATACACTCACCGTATCCTTTGTCATCGGATCGTACTCACTTGCCATTGCCAGTCCGATTTCCATATCAACCATTCTTCCGGCAAATGAAACAATGTAGGTACAGATATTGACACCCAGACCGATCAGCAGCCCGGTAAATACTTCTCTTGTGACAATCATGGCATATTCCAATACCGTCCGGTATTCCATTGCCTGATGCGGCATGGTAACCTCATAGATCAGCATCGCAAAGAAAAAAGAAAACGCTGCCCTTACCCGTTTGGGAGTATTGTTTGTACTGAAAAAAGGAGCCACAAACACAAAGCTTGCCACACGTGCCAGAATCAGCAGAAAATATTCAAATTCATACATGGAAAAGGAATAATTGATCATCCCGTCACCTTATATAAAGAGAAAAATCAGACCATAAATCCACCATAAATCCACTCATACTGTCAAGCATCCATCCGCCAAGCAGCATAAGAGTCAGGAATACCGCCAGTATTTTGGGAACAAATGTCAGTGTCTGTTCCTGAATGGATGTGACCGTCTGGAAAATACTGATGATCAGTCCGACAGCCAGTGATACCAATAAAATCGGTGCCGAAGCCTTGATAATCAGAAACAGTGCATCATTTCCCATGTCTACGATCCAGTCTGTTGACATATCATCCATCCTTCTTTCTTAAAAACTGTAATTTAATAAAAGGTCCGTACCAGATTGACAATGACCAAATTCCATCCGTCTGCCAGAACAAAAAGCAGGATCTTGAACGGCATGGAAATTGTCGTCGGCGGCAGCATCATCATACCCATACTCATAAGCGCCGATGCAACTACCATATCAATTACAATAAACGGAATATAAATAACGAAGCCGATAATAAAAGCGGTACGAAGCTCACTCACCATGAATGCCGGAATCAACGCACTGGTCGGAATATCATCCAGATCTCCCGTCCATTCATAGCCGCCGATATCACAAAATGTTTTGGCGTCCTTGGTCTGCGTCTGGGCATACATAAATTCCCGTAAGGGCTGTATCCCCCTTTCAAGCGCAACCTCCTGGGTGATCTCTCCGGCCTCCAACGGCTTGATCGCATTGTCATTGATCTGTGTTATGACAGGATTCATAATGAAAAATGTCAAAAATAAAGATAACGCGATCAAAATCTGATTGGGCGGAGCTGTCTGCGTATTGAGCGCTGATCTGGTAAAATGTAATACGATCAGAATACGCGTAAAAGAAGTCAAACAAATAATGAGAATGGGTGCCAAAGTGATGCCGGTCAAAATCAACATGATCCTCAGGGCACCTGCAATAGTTCCATTCCCATCATTGTATGTAACAGTCAAGTCATTTGCTATATTCAGTTCTTTTAAATCATCAGGCGTTTCTGCAGTACCGGGCTCCCGGATATTGGTCCGGTCTTCTGTTGTCCCCGCATCAGATGAAGAATCCAATGCACCTATTGATGTAGCATATACCTGCTGCGGTCTCAGCATGAGCACAACCGCAATCAGCATGCATACAAACAAACCTTTACGCAGATAACCGCAAAAACGCGTTTTACAATTCATCGATTGTATGCTCTTCATCGTCTTTGTCAATGGTCCTTTTTTGTTTTTTACCTGCAATTTCTTTTGCTTTGTTAAAAAAATCTTCAAATGAAACCGCTTTCTGCGTAAAAGCCTCATCGCGGAATGTGATCTCATCTTCCTGTAATTCACACAGAACCGTCACAGTATCCTTGCACACGGCAACCGCCAGATACCTGTGTCCGATCCGTATGATCTGGACATATTTATTTTGTGACAGCCTGAAAGTATCAACCGTCTCAAAATTGCTTCCGGAAAGCTTTCCCTTCTGTACACCGGCTATGTACCTGGTTGTCAGCCAGGTAGCAATCAGGACAACAATAAATAAAACAATGACGGTCAACAGCTGTGCTGCCGAATCAATCGCAGATGTTGTAACAAGAAGCATCTTAACCTACAACCTTCTTTACAGCTTCCAAAACACGGTCAGCCTGAAACGGCTTTACAATAAAGTCCTTTGCGCCGGCCTGGATTGATTCGATTACCATGGCCTGCTGACCCATTGCCGAACACATAATAACCATGGCTCCGGGGTTGGCTGCTTTGATATTTTTCAAGGCCTGAATACCATCCATTTCCGGCATGGTAATATCCATCAAAACCAGATCCGGCTTTAATTCATTATACTTTTCTACAGCCTTTAAACCATTTTCGGCCTCTCCACATACGTTGTAGCCGTTTTTGGTTAAAATATCTTTGATCATCATTCTCATAAATGCTGCGTCATCACAAATTAAAATATTCTTTGCCATTTTTTCTCTCCTAAACTCCCTGATTATTTACAATTTCGGTTACTCTGATACCAAAACTTTCTTCAATAACAACAACTTCACCCTTAGCAACAAACTTGCCGTTGACTAACACATCAATCGGTTCACCGGCAATTTTGTTCAACTCTATGATAGTACCCGGTGCAAAATCAAGAATTTCCGCAATGGACTTTTTGGTCCTGCCAAGCTCTACCGTAACCTCCAGCGGTACATCCATGATCAATCCGATATTTTCCTGTGTAGGCATTGCTGCATAGGATTGATTGAAGGACTGGAACTGCGCCGGCTGAATATTGAGATTCTGCTGTGGCTGCTGCATGTTCATCTGAGGCATTCCCATCTGAGGCATTCCCATCTGAGGCATTCCCATTTGCGGCATTCCCATCTGGGGCATTCCGTATCCCATCGGCTGTGGTGCCGGTGTCGGCTCAACCTTGGGCGGAATATATGGTGCCGGTTCCGGTGCCGGAGCTTTTACAGGCTCTGATGCCGGACTTTCCATTCCCTGATTGCCTATAAACATCTGATACAGGGATCTTGCAAAATCAACCGGATACAGCTGCATGATCGTGGAATCTACCAGATCCTCAATCTGCATGCGGAACTCGATTTTTACAAATGTTCCCTCTAAAAAAGGAGCAATATCCGACGGCTTCTTCTGTTCTACTAAATTGAGCAGGCTCGCTTCCGGCGGACTGATATCGATCATACGTCCCAGCATGGAAGAAAGGCTTGTGGCACTTGACCCCATCATCTGGTTCATCGCTTCCGAAATCGCACTCAGATGCAGTTCCGTAAGCTCACCATCCGTATTGGTACCGTCTCCTCCCATCATAAGATCTGTGATGACCTTTACGTCATGCTCTCTTAAGATCAATATATTGGCGCCATCAAGACCAGATGTATATTTGATCTGAATAAAGACACATGGCTTTTCATAGTCCTCCATCAGATTTTCCCATTTGGCCATCGATACTACAGGTGTTGTGATATTTACTTTTTTGTTTACCAGAGAATACAACGTTGTTGCCGATGTTCCCATACTGATATTGGCAATCTCACCAATCGCATCTTTTTCGATATCCGTCAACTCAACATCTTCCATTATCGGAGCAGACTGTTGAACAGGTGCACTCTCGGCTGAAGCCTGTTCCTGCGGCTCCTCCTGTGGCACTTCTCCTGCAGCCATTCCGGCTAATAATGCATTAATCTCGTCCTGAGATAATGATGCTCCGTCCATTCGTCTATTCCTCCTCTCTGATTACTGAAGTCACTCTTACTGCGTATTTATCTTTGTTAACACCCGGTAAGGCGGTAAATTTTTTGATATTTCCTACATATACATCCATTTCATCTTCCACACCACGGTCCAGCCTGATAATATCTCCGACCTGCAGTGATGCAAAGTCCATGACGGATATCACACTCTGTCCAAGCACCGCCTTGACCGGTATATCCACATGCTTGATCAAAGCTTCAATATTATCCTGATACTCTTCACCGCCGACTTCCTGCATCGTTGAAAACCAGTACTTGGTATTGAGCTTATCCATGATGCTTTCCAATGTGATAAAAGGCAGGCAGGCATTCATAAATCCCTCAACCTCACCGATCTTGACATTGAGCGTCACGATCGCAATCATCTCATTGGGCGAAATGATCTGCGCAAACTGGGGATTGGTCTCGATCCTGTCTAAAAACGGATCCAGATCCACAACATTTTTCCATGGTTCACGGAACAATCCCATACATATGATCATGATTTTTTCTAAAATTGACAACTCAATTTCGGAAAAATCACGGTTTCTCTCCAACGGAACTCCGGCACCTCCAAGCATACGGTCAATAATGGCATAGCCAAGGCTTGACTGAAGTTCAAGAATGATATTGCCGGGAAGTGGTTTGAAATTGACAATTCCCAGAATAACCGGATTGCTCAACGCATTTGTGAATTCCGAAAATGTAACCGCCTCTGAACTGGCTACACCGACCTGTACGTTTTTCCTCAGGTATACCGGAAGATTGGTTGATAATAATCTTCCGTAATGTTCGAAGATAATTTCCAATGTTCGAAGATGCTCCTTGGAAAACTTGGCAGGACGCTTGAAATCATAGTTTTTTACCTGCGGTCCCTGTTTTTCTTTTAGAGCATCTACCTCCAGCTCACCACTGTCCAGTGCCGCCAGCAAACTATCTATCTCATTTTGAGACAATACTTCACTCACCAAGTCCACCTCCTCTTCATGCGATCTCTGGTCTTAAGCATTACTGTACAAGGAATTTGCTGAATGTCACTTTATAGATAAAGTCTGAATCAAACATTTCTTTTGACTGTAATCTGCTAAGAATTTCATCTTGGATTTCAGCACTCTTGACCTGTACTTCATCTACATTGTACTGACTGATCACTTCTGTGATGACACCTTCGATCAGGCTCTGTCTGCTGCTGATATCCGCTCCATAGGTCTTGTATCCGTCATTTTTGACATTCATGGATAAGGACACCTTGACAAGCGCATAATGCATAACCCCATCCTCTCCCTTTAAAAGCGGGATCGTCATTTCATCCGGAAGATCATAAGCTTCTGTATTCTCCAAAGATACTGTTTCCGCACTTTCTTCGGCTTCTGTGCCCTGATTTAATTCAAGCTTTAAAACAGATGCAATGTCCGTAACAATAGCGGCTGTTTTTTTGTTGGTACCCGTCACGCTGATCATCATAACGGATGTCATAACAAGATTGACAATCAATAATGCCAAAATAATAATAGACAATAAATTTTTCTTCAATTCAGTTCCTCCTACTCACCCGTACTGAGTGAATGATATATCTTGATCTCGACACGGCGGTTTTGTGCCCTTCCCTCTGCTGTAGAGTTGTCGGCAACCGGAACATATTCTCCCATGCCTGAATGTTTGATCTTTGCAGGATCTAAAAAGGTTGTCTCCATAAAATAATTGAATACGGATAATGCACGAAAGCTTGACAATTCGTTGTTGTCCGCAAATTTGGAATTGTGGATGGGTACATTGTCCGTGTGTCCTTCAATTTCAATCGTGCTCTGTGCATATCGCGTCAAGATCTGTCCGATCTTATCTAAAACAGGCTTTGCCTCCTCCTTGATCCGGGCGCTTCCCGAATCAAACAGCAATGCTCCGTTTAACGTAAGAGAAACATACTGTGCGGTAAAATCGACATCGATTTCATTTGCGAACTGACTTTCATCCACAGCCTCCTGGACTTTTTCGGCGAGCTGTTCGCTCTCCTCAAGCTGTTTCTCTGAAAGCTGTTTTTCAAATTCCTCTAAATCATTGACCTCTGTATCACTGTCCGCAGCTTTACCCGTGCTGTTGATATAATCGTCAAGCTCATTGAGCTGGCTGACACCGTTGCTGATCAGAATACCGTCTCCGATCGCAGTCGCGCCTCCCGGAAAAATGCTGAAGCTCTGGTTGAAGGATGCGGCCACCTGTTGAAGCTTTTGCGCATCCATTGTCGACATGGAGAACAACAATACAAAGAAGCACAGCAGCAGGTTCATCAGATCACTGAAGGTGGCCATCCATGCCGGAGATCCGCCTCCGCCGCCTTCGTCTTTCTTTTTTCTGGCCATTACTGCTCACCGCCCTCCTCTTCACTTGCCGCAGCTCTCTGTGCCGGAGCCAGGAAGGACTTGAGTTTTTCTTCAATAACTCTTGGGTTTTCTCCTGCCTGAATAGACAAAAGACCCTCGATCATAATCTCTTTGACCATGGACTCGCCGTCGCTGTTGGTCTTTAACTTGGTAGCTACCGGAGTAGCGATCCAGTTGGCAAGCATGGAACCATACAAAGTAGTGATCAGCGCCGTAGACATATTCGGTCCGATGGTACTTGCGTCTGTCAGACTTTGTAACATCAAAATAAGGCCGATCAGAGTACCGATCATACCCCATGCAGGGCCCATGGCTGCGACATTCATCCAAAACTCGATTCTCTTTTTGTGTCGGTCTTCTATACATGTCAATTCAGTTTCCAGAATACCACGTACCAGATCGGGATCTGTACCGTCAACGATCAGAAGAATTCCTTTTTTGAGAAATTCATCGTCCAGATCCGCTGCCGCTTCCTCTAAGGAAAGCAGACCTTCCTTACGCGCAATATTTGACAAATCGATAATCTTCTTAATAATCTGCGGTGTCTCAAGTGCCGGCACCTTGAATACCAGCAAAAAACTTTTCAGTCCACTGATAAAGTCCTGAATGGAATTCATCGCCAGAACACAGGAAACAGTACCACCGACCGTAATGATAAATGATGGTCCGTGAAGGAAATGAGTGATGGCTGCAAAGCCCTCATCACCGGTAACAATACCGAAAATAATCATTCCAAGGCAGACTACAAATCCGATAATTGATGCTAAATCCATTGAAAATTCCTACCCTTTTTACCAATTAAGTAAAAATATCCTTTCTGTACAATTTTACTAAATTTTTGATCTCTTGTCTACTTTCTTTTACGATTAATTTGCGTCCGGTCGTAAAGCTTATGACCGTATCCGGCGTTTCCTCTACAAGTTCGATCAAATCCGGATTTATTAAAATTTTTGTTCCGTTCAGCCTCGTAACCTCAATCATACACATCCTCCTTTAAGCACTCCTATATCAGTGACCTGTTAATACCCCAATATTCCCTGATGTACCCATGATACAATGAAGCATAGGGACACTCTTCTCAAATCGAAAAATATCCCTATGCTTCTATTTTTGTTTATAAACCTGTCGGATATATCATCAATGCCTCACTTATCGTTTGAGGTTGACTAATTCCTCCAATAATGTATCGGATACGGTGATAATACGTGAATTGGCCTGGAAACCACGCTGTGCTGTGATCATATCCGTAAATTCAGCAGATAAGTCTACATTACTCATTTCAAGCACACCCGTTTCCATGTATCCGCCGTTTGCGGATATATCAACACCAATTCCATCAAATGTACCGGAGTTGAGCGTTGCAGAATACAGGTTATCTCCTTCTTTTTCAAGACCTGCTGCATTGGAAAATTCCGCAACTGCAATCTGTCCTAACAGTCTGGTCTGTCCATTATCATAAGAAGCATAAATCATACCATCTTTCTGGATGGAGATACCGGACATGGCACCAAGCTTACGTCCGGTTCCGACGCCCTTGATATCACCGGGATCCGCTCCGATCGTACTGGTTCCGTTGTTGTTGAAATTGGTTGATGTTGAAAAATCAATGCTGATGTTTTCATAAGGGCCGGCCGGATAAGTTTCTGCGCCAAAGGATAACTGCAATGTAAAGTCATTGGTAAGACCGTTGACACTGCGGATGGTACCGGTTGCGGGATCATACTGCACCAATCCGCCGGTCACCTGTCTTCCGGCTGTATTTAAGGTTGTGGTGGTAATCGGCTTACCATCCTTGTCGACACCGGTTGTGGTAGTCAGAATGCCTGCAAATGTACCGGCATCCACATAGCTTCCAACGGTTGTACCGTCTGTAAGCGTAAGCTTGGAAAACTCTGTATAAGAAGAATATCCGAAAGCATTGGCAATTTTGTTTTTATCTGCATTGGAAAGTGCCGTACTGGTCAGATCGATCGTCTGGGTCACACCGGCATCATCAACATAGGAAAGATTGGTTCCTGCCAGTGTATATGTAGATCCGAGCACCAGCGCCTGTGACTTGGGCGCTGTGGAAACACTTCCTAACTGAACACCGTTGACATTGACAGCTTCTCCGTTTTCATTGAGAATGCTGGCCAGCTCTACGGAATACAGACCTGCCGTATCGGTTTCTTTCATGGAAAGCTTTGCGGTATAAGAATACCCGAGCTTGTCAAAGAAACTAAGACTCATGATCTTACCTGATTCAGATGCTACCTGTGCATCGTTTTTATCAATGATACCGGAAACATAAGCCTTGGTTGTTGCTTCCGGCGGATATGTCATATTGTCAGCACTCATAATACGGAGAGCAGATACTGTATCCTTTTTGATGGTACCGGTCGTCTCATCTACCTGCCACCCCATGACATTGTAACCATTGGATGACATAGCTAAGTTGCCGACACTGTCCACATAAAAAGAACCGTCTCTTGTAAAGAAATTGTTGCTGCCGTCACTGACTACGAAAAAGGCATCTCCGGTAATACGGATATCAAACGGATTGCCGGTTGTCTGTGACGCACCTGCTGTCTCGATAGCCGTGCTGATGGCTCCGGACTTAACACCAAGACCAATCTGCTTGGCATTGGTACCTGCCGTACCGCTTGTTGCATTCGGCCCGCTGGCAGCCTGTGTTGTCTGATACATCAATTCCGAAAATGTAATGGACTGTGATTTGTACGCCGTTGTATTAACATTGGCGATATTGTTACCGATTACGTCCATTTTGACCTGATGTGTCTTTAAACCGGACACACCGGAGTAGAGTGATCTCATCATAATTAAAACGACCTCCTGTTGTTGAACCGTCTGTTTTCTCTGTCATTCGAAAACAAATTAGCCTCCGTAAGGTCCGGCTAAGCAATTACGGCTCCATCAATATTTGTAAAAATTTTGTCATCTGCCTGTGACTGATCCATTGCTGTGATTACTGTATTTTTGGGAATATTTACAATAAATGCCAGCTCATCAATCATAACAAGCGAATCCTTTATTCCTTTTGCACCGGCTTTGCTCGCCCCCCGCATCAACCGCTCCATCTGTTCTTCGGAAAGTTCAATATTGCGGTCTGCCAGACGACCGGATGCGTGCTTGGAAAATTTTATGGTATCGCTGCTGTTTTGGATCGCACCTTTTAAGGCATCCTGAAACGATACGGAAGCGGCATCATCACGATCCTTTGCGGGCAATGCACTTCCAAGATACCGGTCCACAATCTCCGCACCGGAAAGGAATGTCTGATTGATCCCATTTATCATACTTCATCACTATCCTTGCTGTCATCATCACTATCATCATGTTTATTGTCACTATTGTTATCGTCAGAAATCTCCTGTAACTTAACAAGCTCTTCCATTTTTTCCCGGTAACCGTTAATACGGTCTGTATTTTCTTTGGATACAAAGCTCTTCTGATAATCATCCATTTCATCATACATCTTGGTAATGGAATCAACAGCCTCTTTGTCCTGAATGGTCAGAGTATTGACATTGGGCAGCTTATTTAACGCGGTATTCAGAGTAACTGCTTTGGAATATGCTTCAATATAAGCGGCATCTGCCACCTCTTTGACATCATCCAAAGACCATGACTGATTGTTGATCCAGACAACTGCTTTATTGTTTTCATAGCTGATATAATCAACAATTCCCATGTCACTGGACGTTTTTCCACTCGAATCCGTATGCTCTACCACAACTGTTTTTCCCACCAGATCAGAAGCTCTTGACAATTCCATGGTCGCGCTCATATTTTGCATCTGCTCCAATTCCGAGAAGGTTGCATACTGCGAAATATACTCTGTATTGGAAGTCGGCTCCAGCGGATCCTGATATTTCATCTGTGCGACCAACAGCTGTAAAAAATCATCCTTGCCCAGAGAAGAGCCGCCTGATGTTTTCTGCTTGCTGTCTGTGCTTTCTGCTGCACGCTGCTGTAGAATTCCATCTACTACACTGGCTGATACCATATGTATTTCTCCTTTCAAATCTTAATTATGCCATGACATCCATACTGCTGCCATTTTTACTCATCATATCAATCTGGATACGCTCTGCATCTGATAAATTTTCATCTGCAAGCATTTCCTGTGCTTCCTCAAGACCGGACAGCATGATTCTTCTTCTTGACTGCCTGTTTACCTGCTGCTCATACTGTTCTCTTGCCTCTTCGCCACTCTCTTTCTGCATATTGTGCTCAAAGCCGTGACTGGCAATCGCAACCTCAACCGAATCAACCTTCAGCCCCTGCTCGTTTAATTCTTCCTTTAGTGAAACCGCCTGTACTGCCAACGCATCCCGCACAACCTCATTTTCTGTTGTGATCACGGCTGAAATCACGCCGGCTTTTTCAGATACCTGTAAATGCACATTTCCAAGGGATGCCGGATGAAGTGAAATCTCGATCTCGGAAAAATTTTGGGACAGGTTGATCTTAACCCGTTCTGCAATCTGATCAATTATATCCTGCACATTGACATCGGATGAAAATGACATCTGCTCCGGTACGGTCTCTCCCATCATCTGTACATTTGTCTGTCCGGACGGCAAAGCATAAGAAGCTGCATCGGTATGTCCCTGCATAGACTGTCCTGTCGAGCCTCCGGCCCCGGTCTGGCTCTGCGGCTTATCATCCGACACCGTATCTGCGTCATCCTCTGCCAATACATCCGTGTCAACTGCCTCATCCACAGTATCGTCAGCATCGGTTTCCCGGTTGATCTCATATGTAACAGCTGTGTCTTTGGTACCGGAAACCACATCTGCGGCTTCGTCACCCGCTTGTGTTCCGACAGCATCTGCTGTTTCCACCGGTTCTTCCAAAGCTTTCGGATCTGTCGTCTGTTCCAAAAGCACCTCTGCAAAGCCCTCCAGCATATCGGCGATCTCCGTGCCAAGCTCCCTGATCGTCGCAAACAGATCAGCATCCGTCAGCATAGCCACACTGTCACCGTCTGCAACAAGCTGTGTAACTAAAAGTGCAACATTGGACTGTACGGAAAGATCTGTGAAGGAAAGCCCCAGCTCTTCCATTGCAGCCCTGACATCATCCTCAGATACCTGCAATTTATCGGCAATCTTTTTGACAATCTTATTTTCTGCATCTGTATTATCCTTTACAGAGACATCATCACTGCCGGTTTCCTTTGTACGGATATCATCCGATACAACAGATCCGTCACTTTCCGTCCGGGATGTGGCAGTCTGTGTTTTCTGACCGTTTGAAAACGGATATGTACGCGATGCATTCTGTGTCATGCCGTAAACAGTCTTTGTATCACCGGATATCGGTGTTTTACCGGCATCAGCCCGGTTGTCAGCCATCCCGGTTACACTCTGATCCTTAGCCATATTCATGGCATTCTGGAACATGCCGGATATATCATCGGTATCCGACGTGCCGTTTTGAGTGCCTTTGGTACGTCTTGCATAATAAATGCCCGATACGTCCTGAATAGAACTACTTGTCATATCTAAACCTCCTTTCTCTTAACTTATATCGGATCAACAAACCGATATCTTAAGAGTCCGGATCCATAATTTTTGTGATCTTGGCTGCAACCGTTGAATCCATAACACCCAGAATGGCACCTCTGTCATCAGGCTCCATCACACCAAGAATTTTGGCAACCAGATCCAGATTGTCCGTCATGCCCTCAAAGATGGCTGCTGCCTGTTTGGGCTTCATTTCCGAATATGCCTGTGCATATTCTTTGATCTCATCGGAAACAGCCTCTTTTTTTACTACTTCTTTGTAAAGGTTTTCTGCTGTTTCCGGATCCATGGACTCATAATATTTAATATATTCATCAGCCCCCGGTCCTTTTTCCGCATAGACAACCTCTTCATAAAATTCATTTTTGATACGCTGAAACTCCAATTGCTTATCTTCAAAGGTCTTTAATCTGGTGACTTCATTTTGAAGCTCCGTGATCTTTTCCGCATCGGCATTGACCGTTGCCTGTGCACTCTCTAGCTGCACCTTTAAAGCTTCGACATCATTGACTGCATCTTTTAAATTGCTGTAGCCTCCATAGTCTTCACCGGTTGTCGATTCCGTCTCTTCACTTTCCGGCAGAATCTTATTTAAGACCGGAACATCCGATAAAACAGGTGCCAGCACCTGTGAGCCAAATCCACCGACATCCAGCTTGATCAAAAGTCCGATAATCCCAAGCCAGACCAATATGATAATGGCTGTTACCAGAAATACGGAAAGTCCACCGCTTTCTTCATCATCAGAAAGATTGGCTTCTTCCAAAGCAAGCTCTTTTGCTCTCTGCCTGGCTTCCTTTCTCTGGTTTTTCTGTTCCTGCTTTAATTTTTTCTTTTCTTCTTTTAATCTCTTTTTTTCTGCTTTGGTATCAATCACATTGTCAGCCATAAAAATCACCCATTATCTCTTGATTTTTGCCCATATGTATAACTGGTCAGTTCATCTATTTCTTTTCCTTCGGCAGCTTTTAACTCCACCTTGAAATCATCAAATGCTTTTTCTTTCAGAATTTCGTGCGTTTTACGCTCCTGCATGGCCTTTTGCATACGTACCCGCTGTTCATCCAGCTTTTTCTGCGCCATTCTGACCTGTATCGTCTGCGCACGCACCTGCTCCCCGGCATAGGAAACCATTTTTTTATTTTCATCGATTTTCAGGATATCCAGCCTGTCCGCAAGCAAAAGCCTGCCTCCGTCCTCCTGAAGCTTCTGCCTGTAAGAAACCCTGTCTGCAAGCTTTTCTTCCTCGGCATTCAGCTTTGCCTGTGCCTGTGCAAACTCATTTTTGGCCTGCGTTTCCATTTTTTCTTTGATATCCAGAATGTTTTGCATCCGGTAGCGAAATCTGGCCATAAGCATGCTCCTATTTAAATCCTATTTAAAACAAGTGTAACAACTGCTGTATTTCATCCTCAAAGGATATCTTTTCATCCGTTTCCTGCAAAAGATATTCATTGACGGCATCAATCTTTTCGATCGCATAGTCGATTCCCGGATTGCTGCCCTTTTTGTATGCTCCGATATTGATCAGGTCTTCGGCATCCTTGTATGTAGCAAGAATATTTTTGAGCTTACCGGCCGCCTTTTTGTGGTCGCGGTCTGCGATCTGGCTCATACAACGGGAGATACTCTGCAAGACATCGATCGCCGGATAATGATTTTTGTGTGCCAGACGACGATCCAGAATGATATGCCCATCCAGAATACTTCTGGCGGTATCCGTGATCGGCTCATTGAAATCATCACCGTCTACAAGCACCGTATAAAGGCCGGTGATCGATCCTTTATCATTTCTTCCGGCGCGCTCCAAAAGCCTGGGCATTTCCGAATAAACACTCGGCGGATACCCTCTGGTAACCGGAGGCTCACCACTTGCCAGTCCGATTTCTCTCTGTGCCATGGAAAAACGGGTCAGAGAGTCCATCATCAAAAGGACATCCTTGCCTTTATCACGGAAATACTCTGCAATCGCGGTAGCAGTCTGTGCTGCTTTTTTTCGCTCCAGGGCCGGCTTGTCGGATGTGGCAACCACGACAACACTTCGTGCCATACCCTCACTTCCAAGGTCATGCTCGATAAATTCGCGCACTTCCCTTCCCCGTTCTCCGATCAGGGCAATGACATTGATATCTGCCTTGGTATTTCTGGCAAACATACCCATCAGTGTCGATTTTCCCACGCCGGAACCGGCAAAGATTCCGATACGCTGACCCTTTCCGACCGTGATCAGTCCATCCACTGCTTTGACACCAAGCGGAAGAACCGTATCAATGATCTGTCTTTTTAAAGGATCCGGTGCCGGAGCATCCATCGGATAGCTCTGTAAGCAATGTACCGGCTCTCCCTCGATCGGTCTTCCAAGGCCATCGAGCGTACGTCCTAAAAGCTCTTCGCCAACCTGTACTTTTAACGGCTCCCCCTCTGCCTCCACGATACAACCGCCTCCAATACGGTCTATCGCCTCATAAGGCATGAGCAGTGTATATCTGTTTTTAAAACCGACAACCTCTGCCAAAATAAATTCGCCGGCTCTGCCTTCTTTGTAGATTCTGCACAAATCTCCCATTTTGGCATCAGGACCGGCTGATTCGATTGTAAGTCCGACAACATTGACGACTTTTCCCATTTTTTTGAAATAAGTCATATCCAATGCTTTCGCATATTTTTTTATATCAAGAGTAGCATTTGCCACGTTTTTAACCCCTTTGTGCACCGTCGTATGATAACAACAGCAACTGCTTTTTCAGTTCTTTTAATTCAACACCCAGACTGCAGTCGAAAATACCGCCGTCCGTCTCAATCAGGCACTGGTTTTTCTTTAAGGTCATATCCTCAATAAATTCGACATTGCAGTTGACAAGCCCGCCCTCTTCCATGATCTTGTCCTTGTTCATGCTGACAAACGGAAGATCCTCCGGTGATACATGGATCAGATATTCCTGACTGTTTTCTGTCTTTCTTAATGCATTGCCGATCAGATGTACAATGACGTCACGGTATCCGGAAAGCTCAACATCAAAAATATGTTCATAGATATTGGTCAGCGTATCAACGAGCGCCGGCTCTATCTCATCTAGCTTCTGACGGTAAACCTCGGTCAGCTGCTGCTCCTTTTGCGCATACTGCATGGAAAGCTCGTTTTCCTTATTGGCGATCTCCTGCTCGGCTCTGTTTGCACCATCCTGATAGCCCTGCATGCTGCCTTCATTGTAGGCATTTTGCTTAAGCTCCTCGGCCTGCGCACCGGCATCCCGTAAAATGGCATCCGCCTGCTCCCTGGCCTGCTCTATCAGCTCTTCCGGGCTTGGTCCGTCATATACCGGTTCTGCCTTGATCACATTGCCCGAATCATCATCCAAAAGTGCGGATACCTGCTCGGCATCCAGCCCATCACTAAAGCCATCCGCAAATTCTTCCGGATTGTCATTTTTCATTTCTTCCTGCAGATTTTGTGAAAGCTCCGCGATCTTTTCCGCGATCCGGTCATTGTAATCAATGATCCTTGCATCATCCTCATTGAGTGTGACGTACTGATATTTTAAAAGATTGGATCCCTTAGACAACAATCTCGTCACCTCCGCCTCTGGAAATGATGATCTCTGCAGAATCCTCTAACTTGCGGATGATATTGACAATCTTCTGCTGTGCTTCTTCGACATCCTTCATACGGACCGGACCCATAAATTCCATATCCTCCTGGATCATGGCAGCCAGACGTTTGGACAGGTTGTTGAAGATCGCATTTTGTACCTGCTCGGTAGATCCCTTCAGGGCAATCGCCAGATCGGAATTTTCAACATCACGGAGTACACGCTGGATAGCACGGTCGTCCAGTAACAGAATATCTTCAAATACAAACATCTTCTTACGGATTTCATCAGCAAGCTCGGGATCTTCGATTTCCAGAGTCTCCATAATATGCTTTTCTGTTCCGCGGTCAACGGTATTGAGGATCTCAACAACAGCATCTACGCCACCGATCGTGGTGTAATCCTGATTGACAAGAGATGATAACTGTGTCTCCAGCACTCTTTCGACCTCTTTGATCACATCCGGACTGGTGCGGTCCATCGTCGCAATACGTTTTGCGACATCTGCCTGTCTGTCCGGAGGCAGGGCTGATAAGATCATGGATGACTGACTGGGTGCCAGATAGGATAAGATCAAGGCGATCGTCTGCGGATGCTCGTCCTGGATAAAGTTTAAAATCTGGGAAGCATCTGCCTTTCTGACAAATTCGAACGGCTTTACCTGTAATGATGCCGTAAGCTTGCCGATGACATCCATTGCCTTTTCTGCTCCAAGTGCCTTTTCAAGCAGCTCCTTGGCGTATCCGATACCACCCTCTGCAATATACTGCTGTGCCAGACAGATCTCATAAAACTCATTGATAACATCGTCCTTGATCTGCGGTGTGATACTGCGGGTATTTGCAATTTCCAAAGTCAGCTCTTCTATTTCATCTTCTTTGAGGTGTTTAAAAATCATGGATGATTTTTCCGGTCCCAGTGCAATCAATAAAATTGCGGCCTTCTGAACACCTGAAATCGTATTTTCTCCCATTTTTGCCATAAAAGCTTACCCCCAATCCTCAGACAGCCAGTTGCGTAACAGACTGGCAACCGCTTCCGGATTCTCGTCCACAAACTTCTCGATCATCTTGCGTGTCTCAGATTTTTCTTCCAGCTCAATATCCTCAAGAGAATCCTGTGGTGTAGACTGTAAAAGACTTTCAACCGAAAGCTCCTCTTCCGTTTCCTCTGCCTTGCTTTCTCTCATGCTCCGCAAAATAACAAATGCAAGAAGACCGAGGATCAAAACAATAATAACAACCTGTATAATATCCGATGCTTCGACATTCATTCCATCTTTGTCAATAAAGACCGGAACATCATATGCCACAATGGAAATATTTTCCGCCGGGATACCGGTTGCCGTCTGTACCAGTGTGACAAGATCTGCATCAACATCCAGCTTGACCGCATCCTTATTGGCATCCTTAAACTCTTCCCATGTCATATCTGTCAAAAGTCCCTGCGCTTTGACATCTGCTTCTTTGTAAATATGCAGTGTCTTGGCTGCAACCGAGATAGACGAACTGCTATACTGGATCAGCCCTGCCGGAACATCTGTTGTCGTGATCTTTTCATTCGGAAGATAATCCTGGGACTGCTGATTGACGGTTTCAGAGGAATTATCATAATTTTCAATAACATAACTGGGTTCATTGTCGCTGTCATTGCTGGTTGTACCCGGAACCCCGCCGGTACCTCCCGTCGATTCGGATTCATACGTTTCAGAATGACTGAGCACGCCCTGTGTCTGACCGTCGGCAGGTGTATACTGATGATCCACGATCTGGGAGGATGAAAAATCCAGATCCAGATTGCTTGCCACTTCCACACTGTCATACAGATCTGTACCGAGCAAAACGGATTTAACCTCATTTTTTACCAGCTCCTCCGCTTTCTTTTTCATGGAAAGCTGGGTCGTTGCCGTCGCTCCTCCTACAGAGGAAACGTCTTCTCCGGAAAACAGGAGGTTGCCGTCCGTGTCAATGATCGTAACATTGTCGGTTGTTTCATTACCGAGTGCCGACGCGACAAAACGCGCCAGTGCTGCCGCGTTTTCTTCGGTTAATTCTCCTTCAAGCTCCAGAGTAATGGCTGCATATGCTTCTGTTTTCTGCGAAATCAGGGTGCCGTCATTTTCAGGAAGATCCAGAGTAACCGTGGCATTTTTAACCGCGGAGTTGGACTCTAAGTCAGTCTCCATCTTCTGCTGGAGCAAATATACCCATCTTTTCTGTTTGTCAGATTCGGTCGTTGAAAAGCCGCCTGATGTCACATCATCAATCGTATATCCGTCTGCTGTGATCTTGTTGGCGCCCAAAAGCAGATTGGCCTGTGATTCCTGACTGTCTAAAACCGATACAATCGTACCGTCCGTGCTTGTCTTATAATCCAGACTGTTGCTTTCCAAAAGATCGACAATCTCCGCTGCCTCTGCGGTTGTCTCGCAGGTAGCAAGTGTCACATATGTTTTTCTTGTCAAAAGGGTCACCAAAATAGCCAGTGCCAGTATGACACCCGCTGCAATGGAAATGATGATCGTCTTTTGACGCGTTGTAAATTTATTCCACCATTCCAAAATTTTTTTTGGAATTTCTTTCAATCTGTCTACCAATGTAGCTTACTCCTTTTATCACATCATTTACATACAAGCATCAGATCTGCATCTGCATGATTGTATTGTAAGCCTCCACGATCTTGTCTCTTACGGCAATGGTATACTGAAGAGAAGTGGATGCCTTCTGCATGGCAATCGTCAGATCATGTGTATTTTCCGACTCGCCCATCGCAAATTTTATTTTTTCATTTTCCGCATCAGACAGATAGCTGTTGGTCTCGCTGATGTTGTTGATCGCACTGTTTAAAAGTGTCGAAAATATATCCTGATCTTCCTTGCCGGATACATTGAGCTTGGATGCCACACCATTGACGTGGCTAAGCTGTCCGTTGTTGATTCCATATAAAGATTGAAGATTCATTGTCTGCCTCCGTATGAATTAGCCCTTTGTACGATTAGTTGCTTGCCATTTCCAGTCCCTTGACCGCCATATTCTTACTTGTGTTGAAAGCCGTTGCATTGGCTTCGTAAGAGCGGCTCGCATCGATCAGATCCGTCATCTCCGTGATGACATTGACATTGGGATAATATACATAACCGTCCTCATCCGCATCCGGATGATCCGGCTCATATGCCTTGATCAGATCCGTCTCTGTATCGGCAAATGTACCTGTCACCTTAACTCCCTGACCGGTATAAGAGCCTTTTGCCTTGTGAAGAGCATCTGCAAAGGACTGTCCTCCCGTCCTCTCTTCAAACACAACAACCTTTCTTCTGTAAGGTGTTCCGTCTGCTGTACGTGTCGTATTGACATTGGCCAGATTTTCGGAAATAACATCCATACGATAGCGCTGCGCCGTCAATCCGGATGCATTAATATCAAATGAATTGAATATGCTCATAAAAAATTCCTCCGCTCAATCCTATTTCATGGCACTTTTCAGATTGGAAAACTCATTGTTGATGCCATCCATCAAAGCCTGATAGCGGATCTGGTTTTCTGCAAGCTGAACCTGCTCTGTATCAATATCCACATTGTTCTGATCTAAACGATAAGAATAATCACCGTAGTCCGTATAAGCAGATACATCCAAGGACCCCTTCCTCAGATTGGATACTCTGGCATCCATGCTGCTACCGTCAGCGCTCTGGATCGCTTTTTTGAGTGCATCCTCAAAGTCGATATCCTGACGCTTGTAACCGGGGGTATCATAATTGGCAATATTGTTGGCGATCAGGTCATTGCGGATCCAGGAAGCATCCGCAGCCTTGCCAAGTACATTGACATAGTCATATGCATTTGAAGAAATCATATTGTCCTCCTTGTGAAACGGCAATGCAATAAAAAAACCTGCCTTATTACATTATAATTTATTTATTGAAAAACTCAAGAATTTTTGCTCAAAAAACATAGTCCCCGCTGTCCGGTTATTTTCCGGAATAAAAACCCGCACATAAAATTTTGCAAATAATAAAAGGATCTACCAACTGTAAATCCTTTTACTTTCAGCAAATCCTTTTGCCTTATTGATTATTGTATTGAAGCTTCCGTTGTCGATGATCACATATCCTGCATATATTTTTTGCGGTATTCCTCAATTTCTTCATATGCTGCATCATTGACGACCTTGATATAGGTGCCTTTCATACCGGAGCTCCTTGATTCGATAATGCCGGCACTTTCAAACTTGCGCAGCGCATTGACGATCACACTCCGTGTAATGCCTACCCGGTCAGCGATCTTGCTGGCAACCAAAATGCCCTCCACACCATTCATCTCATCAAAAATATGTACGATCGCCTCAGCCTCTGAAGAAGACATTGTACCAAGAGCAGCCTTTACCACATGATGCTTGCGGGATTCCTCTGCATTTTCCTCATTGACGGAGCGCAGCATCTCAAGTCCCACAACCGTCACGCCATACTCTGTCAGGATAATGTCATCAATATCGTACTGATCATTGCACTTGTATAAGAAGAGTGTGCCCAGACGCTCACCTGCGATTTCGATCGGAACGATCACTGCCTGATACTTTATGTTGTCGGTTGTTTCAAATCCAAGTGTGGACAAATTGACATTTTCTTTAGTACTCAGCACTGACAAAAAACGATCATTGAGCATCGGATCAATAAAGCTGCCCACATCCCCATCGATAAGCTCTGTGATACGCTCGATCTCCGGTCTCTCTCCCACACCTAAAATCTTGCCCTTTCTACTGATCACAAGGACATTGGATAAGAGGATTTCCTTCATCACATCACAGATGTCATTGAAAACAACCTTACTTGAATTATTATTGTGCAACAATTTGCCGATTTTTCTGGTTTTATCCAGAAGCTGTACACTGCTCATTTGTCATTTCACCCTTTGTAAAACCATATGTTTGTTGATACATTACCATATAAATCCAGTGTAGCATTATTTTCACACATATGCAAACAAAAAGTGGAATTGTCTGAAAATTTATTTTTTTACATTCTCTACGTATCCGCATTTTTCATCGGCACAGCAAAGCTTATTTCCCTTTTGGATCAGTACATTACCGCACTTCGGACATTTTTTGTCTGTCGGGCGCTGCCATACCATAAAATCACACTCCGGATAGCCCTCACAACCATAAAATCTGCGTCCCTTCTGGGTACGTTTTACAACAATATCTTTTCCGCACCTCGGACATTTGACACCGATTTTTTCTAAATACGGCTTGGTATTACGGCACTCCGGAAATCCCGGGCAGCCTAAAAATTTACCGTGCGGTCCGTATTTGATCACCATATTGCGTCCGCAAAGATCACATTTGACATCGGTCTCTTCATCGGCGATCTTAACATGCTCCAGATTCTTTTCCGCTGCTTCTACAGCTGCTTCCAGATCGGGATAGAAATTTTTGAGAATGACCTTCCAGTTGGCACTGTCTTCTTCAATACCATCCAGAAGTGATTCCATATTGACTGTGAAGTTGACATCCACAATGCTCGGAAAAGCTTCCTTCATCATGTTGTTGACAACATCACCGATCTCTGTCATAAACAGATTTTTGCCCTCCTTGCCGACATAACGGCGGGCTAAGATCGTGGTAATGGTCGGTGCATAGGTAGAAGGTCTTCCTATCCCAAGCTCTTCCATCGTATGAACCAGACTTGCCTCTGTATAATGTGCCGGAGGCTGTGTGAAATGCTGGTCATAGTGAAACTCTGAAAAAGAAAGCTTCGTGTCCATGCTAAGAGAATTTAAAAGCTTATTGGGCTCAGCCTTTTCACTGTCAGATTCGGTATAAACACTCATAAAACCATCAAATTTGACCTTGCTTGCTGCCACGCTGAAACGATAATCGGCCGCATCGATCTTAACCGAGGTAGTCTCATATACAGCCGGTGCCATCTGGCTTGCTGCAAATCGTTTCCAGATCAGCTGATAGAGTCTGAACAGATCCTTTGCCATGGAATCCTTGATGGAGGACGGGAGTCTGTTGATATCTGTCGGACGGATGGCCTCATGTGCATCCTGGATCTTGCCTTTATTTTCTTTCTTGGCAGAAGCTGCAGCCAGATATTCCTCGCCATAGCTTTCTTTTATAAAATCAGCCGCGGCTTTGGCAGCCTCATCGGAAATACGGGTAGAGTCGGTACGCAGGTAACTGATCAGACCGACGGTTCCCTGTCCCTTGATCTCCACACCTTCGTATAACTGCTGTGCAAGACGCATGGTCTTTTGTGTGGAATAATTTAATACCTTGGATGCCTCCTGCTGTAAGGTGGAGGTCGTAAAAGGTAAGGGCTGTTTACGGATACGCTCTCCGACCTTAATATCCGAAATCTTGTATTCGGCATCTGCCAGATCTTTTAAAATGCCGTCTAACTGCTCTTTTGAGCCGATAGAAAGCTTTTCATCCTTTTTCCCGTAGAATTTAGCCACCAGAGGTTTCTTTTCGCCTTTTATAGCCAGATCCGCCTCTAAGGTCCAGTATTCTTCGGGAATAAACGCATTGATCTCATCTTCTCTGTCACCGATCAGACGCAAAGCTACCGACTGCACACGTCCCGCACTCAGTCCACGCTTTACTTTTTCCCACAACAAAGGGGAAATCCTATATCCCACCATACGATCCAGGATACGTCTGGTCTGTTGTGCATTGACCAGATTCATATCAATTTCACGCGGATGTTTTAAAGATTCCCTGACTGCTGTCTTGGTAATTTCATTAAATGTGATTCGGTATACTTTTTTATCCTGCAGCTTTAAGGCTTCATATAAGTGCCATGAAATTGCCTCTCCCTCACGGTCCGGGTCAGTCGCAAGATAGATTTTTTCCGCTTTTTTTACTTCCTTGCGGAGTGCTGATAAAATATCGCCCTTTCCCCGGATCGTAATATACTTTGGTTCATAATCGTGTTCAATATCAATTCCCAGTGTTGACTTTGGAAGATCTCTGACATGTCCGTTGCTTGCCATAACCTCATAGTTGGAACCCAGGAATTTTTTGATTGTTTTCACCTTGGCAGGTGATTCCACGATGACCAGATATTTTGCCATTTTCATATCCCCTTTGATTTTACTCTTACAATGGTACAAACTATACACGAAAAAATCCTGCATGTAAAGCAGTTTTTTTCAATTCCATAAAAATACGATGAAACCATTTCTGATTTCATCGTATCTTATTGTAGCTTTTATTTTTAGTCCAGATCAAGTAAATCTGCTTTTACAACCGACAGTGCCTGATATGCTTTTTTGGTTGTTGTGTTTGTGCCGTATCCGGATGTGGATACTGATGTAATTGTCGTCTGGGCTTCAACCAGGATTGTAAAGCCTGCATTATCATTTAATAGGTTCATCGGCAGATAGAAGCCATATGCCCTTCCGGATTCGATACCGTTTAAGGAACCGTCCTTATTGCGATTCATGGCTGTATCCTCTACCTTCATGCCGCTTGTTTTGTATGTATAGATCCGGTTTGAAATATCTACCGCCGAAACCGTCGTGCCATCTACGTCAAGAGAAACAACATCCAACTTCGTGCCGTCCGGCATCTTGTAGTACATTTTATTGTTTTCCTCATCCTTGATGACATTTGCAACCTGCAGATAATATCTGGTTTTGATATTTTTGGTTCCACGTACAAAGTTGTTGTCGCCTACCCTGTAATAGATCATGGTTCCGTCCGAAGCTGTGACGCCCTTTCCGGCCTCTGTATTCGGATCTACAAATTTATATCTGTACTCTGTAGAATTATTCTGCTTCAGAATAGATGAATCAAATTTGTTGCCGGAGCCCTTTTTGGGATCGGTTACATTGCCATCATATGGAACGATAACTGAGGTAATCGGCTTATCATTAACATCCAGCGAGTCATAAAATCCTACGGAAGGATTGGAAACACCGGTCTGGTAAGCAGCTATCAGAGTATTGATAAAAAGCTCTGCCTCGTCAAGTCCGCAGTTGGTCAGGTCCCGATGTCCTGCACCGGTATAGGTTACATTACCGTCATTGTAGATATAATAGCCGTTCGCCGGATCTACAGAAGCACCGATCGTATCACTATAAGGATTTTGTCCCCGGTCATTACTATTATTGGAATTACCAAGTGCATACCATACTACTACATCCGATTCGCCGTCATTGTCCAGATCTGAAGTCAGATCCAGCGTATAGTACTGACTGTGTGTAGACGTTGTCGTAAATGATTTCTTCAGTCGATACGGATAATTGGTAATCTGTCCTTCATTGATCTGTTCCACTGTATATTGCGGACCAAGTCCCGGCTGATGCTGATCACTCCAGCTACCTTTACCCCAGCCGATTGAAGCATACGCATTGATCCATGACCTGCCATCACCATTGAAACGACACCATTCGATCAACATGGTAGACAGTCCCTGCGTTTCGGGAGCGATCATATTGCGCATGGAGTTGGGCTGATATGAAACCTCTTTTCCGGAGCCTTCGATAACGGATAATACATCAGCATTTTCACTCCTTGTATAAGCAAGACCGGAATGGAGATACTCTTTACCGCCCTTTGTCATAGCCTCCCTGAACTTTGTGTTTCCTTCATTTCCTCTAACCGTCAGTGCACTCCATGCATTTAACATGGTCACTTTATTTTTGGAGGTGATCGGATCCGGCTCTACAAGCAGATCCTGCGAAACACCATATAAATCTGCTCCAAACAGATTACGCAATACACGGTTTTGCGATATACCGGTCCTGAAATGGATAAAGTCATGAGAGGTCAGAACCGGCTTACCAACCTTGATAAATGCCTGCAAAGCATCCATGGCATCACGGTCTGTAAAGCCCCTATAGTCATCACCAAATGCACAGACAACCATATCTACACCAATCTCATTATCATAACCCAGACTCTTCAGATTACTGTTTTGTCCATTATTTAATGTTGTCTCTATACAATTCTCGATCGATACATTCTGGATCACAAAATCCTTAAAGAAGGTATCATATGAATTTGCGGCATACTCGGCCTTGGACATAATCTGTATCTGCTGGTTTGCCGGTAATTCCTGATTGGACTTTTCGACATTGCTTTTGTATTCATTGTATTTCTGACCAACCAGTCTCTCATAATCGGTAACATTTATCGTACGGATATATAATTCATAATCGGGTACATTATTTAATAATAAAGCCCATACATTATTGCTGTTTCTTAATCTGCCATCATACAGAAGCGGTTCCATATTCAGTGAAGAATTATTATTTGTAATCTGGAGAATACGGATCTTTTTCTTTTTCGTCGGATCATCCTTATCCTTTACAAGCGTATAACCGGTATCCGAAGCATGGATATGGCTGAAACCGGGTGCATTGGAACGGATATCCAGCTTCCAGTTTAAAAGACCGCTGAAATCATCTGAAATATCTCTGCGGAGCGTATATGCCACACCCGGAGATAATACATAGTTGTTTGCATCGTCCTTGGGAGCTTCCTTTCCGTCTCCCTCCGTCCTTATAACAATATCCTGAACATTCTCTGTCGTCTTTGAAAACTTACCGTCCTTGTTGATATCCACATACAAAGCTACAGAGAAACCATACTCGGATACTGCTTCACCGGCTCCGTCAATGGAAAACTTATATTCCAGATAACGGGTACCGTCCGGATCCTTTGTCGTCAGAGAAGTTGTTGTGGTAATAACGCCATTATCCTGTGCCGTATAACTATAAGGAGTCGGCTTATCCGTCAGATTCAAAATCAGCTTTTCCGTTGAAACATATTCCGCAAGCAGCTCCCTGTCTACCAGTCCCTGTTTGATATCGGAAACCGCAACCACATTTTCATGTACCGCTCCGGAAGCAGAATTGATATATCCTCCCGAATTTCCGGATACCGTATATTCCTTTCCCAACGCATAATTCAGAAATTCATACAGGTTGGAGGAATTATCGATACGTCCATAGTTGTCATTGTTATCCACAGTTCCCTGCACGATCGTAGGATTGATACGGGTATTTTTGATATTCTGCGACGTAGTAACATCCGGTGTACCCATCAACTCTTCTGCAACCAGAACAAGTGCATTTGCCTCTACAAATTCCTCAAGCTTTGTCAGCTTGTTTTTAGTAATATCACGTCCTGGATAGCGGGTTGTACGCAAACTTCCGTCAGCATATATCTCATTGTCAAGCCAGCCGGAAACACCACCATAACCGTTACCGTCACCTCCCGGTGAGTTACCGAAGACGCGTACCTTATCACCGACATTGTAATACAGATTGCCCGTCATATTGGTATCATTAAAAACAGACAGATTTCTGGATTTACCAAGCTTATAGGAATGACTGCCATCATCCCATATATATGTATTTCTTTCCCTGTTATCCGTATAATACAGGTTATTTCCGTCCCTGGTCGTCTCATCTCCAATATAGATGATATCATAGCTTTCAACCAGATCCTCACTGCGTGCATTAAACTCACTGACCGTCATAGAGGTAAAGTTGATAAACTGGATACGGTCACTGTAAAAAGAGGAAAGATATTCATTGACAAACTCTTTACGATTTTCAATAATCTGATTTTCCTTCTGATTATTCTTATCAAATTCCGAATATTCACGTGAACCTCTTGCCGTATTGTACAGGAAAGCAGGCACAGGCTGGATCTCCAATACATTTAAGGTAAGCTTCATTGCATCCAGATCCGCACCGGTGCTGACTAAAATATACTGGATACATACTGCCGGACTGATCGAATTGGACACCATTTTGGTAATGGCATTGGCATTGGAAGTCTCGATATATTTACTTACCGCAGACAGTCCGGATGCAACAATCGTGTCTGTATATGGCGTGTTAAAATCACCGTTAGCAAAATTATCCAGTGCATCTACCATCGATTTGGGCGACTTAAAGTCTGACATATGATGATTGTATACATAGGTATTGCCCGTTACAAAGTTGCCGTTTCCGGTTCCTGCCGGAATCTTGTTTTCTTTTAAATAATCAATAAATGCAGTGTCTGCCCATGCAGAATCAGCTAATACATATACTTCATATTCTTTGCCACCATCCGTCACATCTACCTTTTTAAACCATGCCGGATGCTCCTCTGAGGTGCTGCGATAAGTTGCCATCTGGGATTTCTGCCATAATAACAGAGCCAGCTTACTGATGTTGTTATCAAGTGCATCATTGTATAATGCATAATCCATCATAACAGCCTTGTGCTTGTAGTTGATCTCATCCGTGTAGATCTGTTTCATAACCTCAGCAGACAGATCTACATTGGCATTCTTGTATTTTTCATATGTTCCTGATATATAAATAAAATCAGCATTTGTAATATCATCGACTGTAACCTGATCAGCCGCTTTTACCGTGTACGGAGTATTGAGTCCGGCATTTTCATATACCGACAAATCTCCTAATACATATTCATTCCACCAGTCGCTGGAATGGTACTTGGTCTGGTCGCTGACAGAGTAATATACATTACCGAGATTTCCATTTTGAGCTACAGAATAGCCTTTGTACAACTGAAAAGGGACCGCAACACCTTCTACATCCACAAAGTCCAGATTACCGGTTCCTGTGGAATCATAAGTAATAAGCGGCGTTCCATCTGTTTTTTTCGGAAGGCTCATTGCAGTTGTATCTACAGCAACTATGCTGTTATAGCTTACAGATACAACCTCTCCCAACGAGTTTCTACTGACACTAACATCATAAATCTTATTCTGGTCAGCTTCATTGATACGATAGAAGTTATCGTCTATCTTATATTTACCGGTTCCGGTTGTATTGGGCTTATAATAACCATTTACAAGACGACTACCCAAAGATTCGGAAAAGAGACCGTTGTTAAACTGTGAGAAAACAGCTGTATGCGCATAAATCGGATACTCACCGATCTTGGTATTGTAACCACCATCCGGACCTGCCGGCTTGATAATACCATATTCATAGTAGTTTCTCATGGTATCCTTAAAAGCATCACTTGTTTTGTTTACCGAAATACCACCCCATGAATTAAATGTCAACGGTACACCATGTACACCGCCTCGCGTAGCTGTAATCGGCTCCTGCGGTGAACTATTATTATTTCCTGTCAGGGAATTGGCATAATTGTTACCACCGCCCAATGTCATAAAATAACCAAGCTCTGAAGCTTCATCAATTGTGTAATCTACGTTTTCAACTCTTCCGCTATGAGGTGTCGATGCCGGTACAATTTCCAGAATTTTCACCTGAGTTCTGCTACTGGTGTACTTTGCAGTTATGCCATCGAATACAGCGGTCACAGCTTCAACATCCTTGGAATCGTGTACCAAAGCTACTGTCAATGTAACCCCTGCAATCAACAAGGCCGTAAACGCCATTAAAAATCTCTTTTTTACCTTCGTCATCTTCATTGCTCTCTCCTATTCGGAAAATATTGTAAAACTCTTATTCCATCACACTAATTGTACCAATAGTAATAGGTGGGATTATAGGTATATGTATTACCTGCATAATTACATTTATACTGTGATCCGGACTTGTAAGTTCTAGCAGTTGCCGTAGTTCCATCCGCCTTATAAACTGTTATATTAACTGTATTTCCTCTATTGACAGCTGTAAGCGGATACATACTTGATCCACTCATATTAGCAGTTGTCGCCGGACCCGGAATAAAAATACTCTGATTCAGTACATTTGCCATATAAACTGTCATATCTGTACAGGGAGATGTATAGAACTGATATCCATAATGCCCATCCGTAATCGGACCATTTACCTTTCTTTGCGAATCATTGGCACAGAGTTTATAATAATCCTCTGCTGTAAATCTCACTGTCATAGGTTCCGGATTGTATACAAGTGAATCCTTTGCTTTAATGGAAACACGCATTGTATCTACATAATGTTTAACATCACCGTATGTACTTTGTACGGTGCATGACAGATATGGATTCAAATCATGATTGGTTCCGGATAAGTTCGTTCCAAAGGATGCATCATCCTTGTTGTTTTTCACATAAATACCAAAATATTTATCACTGATAATATTATAATAGTCCGTCTTGATTTTCACATCCTCAGATTGTCCTCTCTGGATAACCAGAAAATCCTGACTTGGAGATGCTCTGTGTACCAATACCGGTGCAATCCAGTAATAAACTGTTACTGTAGCGTCAGAAGGCGATGTACGGAAATATAATTCAATATTACCGCAGTTACTATAGAAATTGAGCATCTGACTATTGGTATACTGGAATGATTCATAATCCAGATATGCATACCATTCATCGCCAATCTGTTCAACCTTGAAACCGGAGTTTTCAAAACCTCCGCCGCCGCCACCCGGGCCTTCTCCAACGAAAACAATATTACCATTTCTGAAGTCATTTAACACATCAGCACGTCCGCCATAGTTTAATCCCGGCATATTATCCGCATATTCCTGCGCAAATTCTTTTAAATTCACGTAGAAACCACGGCTGTTAAATCCGCCTCCTGTCTCACGGTCTCTCGGAGCTACGCCAAGAACATAGGAAGAACTGACACTGGGATCAAATTTGGACGTAACAGTTACTTTGTATAACTGTCCGTTTTTTGCATTGGAGCCAAACTTAATTGTATTAATTGTTGAACTGTCGGTTTCTGAATACTGTAATGATGCAAAGCTTGCAGGACAATCCTTCCACTGACCGTCAGGCTCGCCTTTCTGTCTCATTTGAATCTTCCAGGTCAGACCTCCACCGTAAGGTACCCATTTCTGGATAACATTAGCCCTTAAGACCATCGGTTGGTATACGCCATAGCTGTTGGGGACTGCATATGCTTTTGCTTCGGAAGAAGACTCTCCCATATCATCATAAGCTGCTTTCCAGCTTGTATATCCTGATGTCGGATTGATATTGATACTCTTTACCCGGCGAAGATGAATCTTGGACTGCTTGGATGCCGCACTTACTGTATTACCGTCTGCATCCGTAGCTGATTTGGCAACGGAAACCGTAAAATCATCAATAGATGAATTTCTGAAATCATATCCATCCTTGATCCTGAGCTTTGCATTTTTACTAAGTGTCTTGTTACCATCTGCATCTGTTGCTGCCTCCGGCATCTCAAAGCCGTTGATATCCGCACCGTTTAAGTTCCACTCAACTTTATCATCTGCAATACTCTTATTGGAGGTAACAGAAGACTTAAACTCAATTTCCTTTGACAGGAGACTTCTTTTACTTCCATCTGAGATTTCATTGATATAATAATAATTTCCGGGAGCACCTCCGACAATATCAATATAAACCTGCTTGGGCTGTAATCCTAAAACAAGTTTCATCGGATCATTTGCATTGGTGTTTTCGGGAGTTTTATCTGCATAAGCTCGATTACGCATCAGCACCTGATAATTGCCATTGTAGGTCCGGTTATTTTTAGTATAGGATAACTGAAAATCAATAATGTTATCCTTTTCAACATGTGAAGTATCTACACTGAAATCCGTGATATAATTTCCAAGAAGTGAAAAGGTAAAAGTACTCCAGCTGCCACCGGCAGGCTTGGTTCTTTCACCAAGATAGAGCTTGTTTTCCGCAGTTCTGGCAATCACATAATCAGCCGCATTGGAATCACGGTCAAGCGAATGGAGCACCAAAATCTTGCTAAGGGTATTATCATAAGCGGCATCAATGGTTTCAGTACACAAATTTTCTGCATCATATGAATCGATAGCATATTCGGAAATTGCATTGGCCACAAGCTGTGCTTCTGACTGAAGCTGTGTTTCCACACTCATTTTGCTGTAATTTCTGGAGGATGATGTCATCATAAATGCAACGATCGTAGAAATTACCGCCAGAATACCTATTGCAACAACCAGCTCCACCAAAGAAAAGCCCTTATTACATTTATTCTTTTCTGCCATAAAAACCTTCATACCTTCTTCTCCCACTCTTATCTTTCCCGGAATAATCCTAATATCTGCCAATTACCTTTCCGGTCTTTGCCACAAGTTCTATCTTGTAGCTTCTGCTCCCCTGCGATACAGTTATAGCACTGATATTAGCTGTCTTGTCTACAGATCCTCTTTTCCCGACATACAATGCTCCGATACTGCGGTCATAACAAAGATACAGCGGATTGGATGCATCAACATTATGCTGTCCGGAATCATCGGTATAGGTAACCTTGACAGACGAGGTACGGCTGACCTTAGCGGTGTCCTCCTCATAGGATGCAATCGAACCTCCTGAATATTTGGGGTAATAAGCAGTCGCATAATATTTACCGTCTGAACCTACCTTCAGCTCCCAGTATGCATCCCCGGTATTTTGCTGCTTACTCAGCGATTTGACCTTTGATCCATTTAAGCTGCTTGCGATCTTTCCCGCACATTCCCTTGCCCGGTAGCCTGACATGTGGCTGATCCAGCTCAGTCCGATTCCACCAAGAATAGCGATCACAGCAATCACAACTACTAATTCTATTAAAGAAAAACCTGCATTTTTATTTTTCATGCGATATCCCCTATTCCTTCTTCCAGTTCTGGTATGTAATCAGATCAGATAACTTAATTGCATCGTCACCGCTTCCTGCTGTAACAATACCATAAGAGATCTGTCCGCTGGTACCCAGTGCATCATATACATAGGTTGATGTATTTAAGACAGGATCCACATATGCAAGCTGCATTGCCTTTACAACCTTGGTCGGATTGTAGGTAATCTTTGAACAGCGGCTGCAGATATAAATATTGCCACCGGCAAGGATCAGTCCATCATAATTGCCATCTACATATACATCACCGCTTGTGATGATCACAGCTGTATTATCAGGACATGCCGTACTCGGATAAACAACATTTCCGGTTCCGACATAGGCACTTACCTCTGACGGATCTGCCGGGATCGAATTAAAGACGAAGCTCATGCTGTTCATTTTGGTAAGCGCTGCACTGTCCACCAGATTGTCAAACACATCGGATGTCTGCTGACCGCTTGTCATAGCATCATAATTGTCCTTTAAGGTATGCATCAGAGCTTCATGCTTTTGTGAAAACTCTTCCTGCCACAGACCCATATTGAGATATTTTGAAGAATCCTCATTGGAATCCTTTATTACAACAACTTCTTTTTTATTGTTTAAATAAAACATATTGCCGGCAAGTGTCAGCTGGTTATTTAAACGGGTATTCCATTTCAACTGTCTGATATAGGAATTTACATACGAATTTACTGCTGACGGAGCATATTCACAATATGCACGGTAAAAATCGTTGGCCTGATTCTCATCAGATGAAAAGTCAAGATACAGATATACCATAACCGTACCGTTGATCCTGCGGTATACTGTCTTGTAGCTGCCGGTGTATGCTGCTGTCCCCATCTCTGACCACAACACAGACAATCTTACCGGTTCATATTTATATGCATCCCTGGTTGCTGTCTTTTCCTTTGTGATATCAAAAACAGCGGTTGAAGGATGGGTCTGATAAAATTTTTCTTTAAAATTTTTATACTCACTGCTCTCTGTATCCGGTGTGTTGAGCAGCTTATCATATTCTGCATAGGTCATAGGGTTTTTGGTTATGATCTGCTGGTCGGTACCCTTTACATATCCGATACATTCTGACGGAACAAGATAAAACAGCTGGTTAGCCTTGACAGACATAGCCTCACCCATCATAATGTCGGCTGTGTTTTGCGGGATATCTTTATTTCCGGCCAGAGTATTGGCACTTTTAATCTGATCATACTGTGATGAATCCAGCATATCATCATACTGACCGTCATATGTTTCCACATCCGCAATCTTATCACCCTGAATATTCTGATTCTTGGCAGCATCCTGTAATTCAGCAGTGGTTGAATCCTTTGCAAATACACTTGCGAGTGACAGACGATCCTTGTCGGCATCATATTTTTTTGCTCCGACATATGCATGACCGGATAAAACCAGCTCATCCAGCAAGGAAAAATCAAGCGTTGTGTCAGCTCCATTGATCAGAATAGAGCTGCTTCCTTTTGATTCGGTATTATCATTGCCGTATCCTCTGTAATGTCCCTTTAAATAGATCCGGCTGCTACGTCCGCCAATATCCAGATCATCTCCCACATACATATTTCCGTCACCACGGAAATTGGAGGATGTAATATTGATATCTTCTACATAGGTATCATATTTTTCACCAATATTCACACCCGCTGTTGTATCAGACGCCTTATTAACATCAATGGAATCAGCGATCAGACGATATGTAAGATCCAGTCCGTTAAGTTCATCCTGTGGATCCCTGATAAACTCAACTCCGGCCTGATTGCCTACCTTTAACCCATTCTTTCCACCATAAACACTTCCTGATATCTTCAATGTAGAAGATCCCTTATTGACAGTGACTCCGGCGGGAAGTGCTGTTGTGTCACTGCTGTCATTGATCAGTGAATTGTTGGCAACGAGAGAAAACTCTTCAAGATTGAGCTTTGCAGCACTCTGGGCAAAATCAATATCCGGCACCTTCAGACGGATATCCGTTTCGATCATGGAAATATACCCATCACTGTTGGTATATACAACCTTGATATTTTTGATCGTATAATAATCCTTATTGGTAAGCACCAGCTTATTGTCACCGCCGATAGCCTCCAGATACGCACCTTCATCACCTGCTGAGGATGCCAGCTTTAAATCGGCTGCTGTCCACATATCGGTCAGGTGATCCTTATCCCATTTCGTATTATCTGAGGCGTCACACACCTTATCTCTCAGATTTTCTGTATAGTATGTTTTAAAATTGAGTGTCATGGTATCTGCATCTATATTGGCAGAATTTTTTAATGCCTTGACATATGCCTCAGACATACTGTCTGAAATATCCTGCTGAAGCCCGGCATTGAGAATATCGAGTGCATATTCAGCAGAGTAAAAGTTATCTTTATTTCTCTTGTCCACATGCTTCATCAGGTAGTTGTAATAAGCCATATATACAAGCATTCCTACAAGCATTCCGATAAAAGCTATCGCAACAATTGCAATAACAATAGCTGCACCCTTGTTATCCTTTTTTAAAATATCAAGTTTTTTTCTCAACTTAGAAAACATCTATTGTTCTTCCTTTCCTGCTGATGAAGCCCTCTGTACAGGCAGTTTAATTGGATAAGCCACCGGTATAGGTTGCAATGACATTGGTTTTGCCACTCTCTCGGATTTCAATCTTAACGTCATACAGTACATCTTTTGTCATTCTCCTGTATCCGTCCGATACATGATTTTCATAAAAAGCATTGTCCTGAGCCGCTGTATCACCAATTGCGGTCGCCGAATTATAATATATTTTGGAACGGTCTCTGTCATAATGTGATGCCGATACATCAGAAGATGATACGCCCGGCAAAAGCTCCATGGTTCCTTCTTTATATACACGTTTGTTGCTGTCACTGAGAAGATCGTATCTTAAATTGGATACAATCTCAACATTATCAACAGAGGCGGCACCGGCTGCTGCTGACGCTTTGGAATTCACATAAACATCACAGCCATAGCTGCTGTTAAAGCTTATAACCCCCGGATCGGTAAGATTACCTGCATCGACGGTGCGGATCAGATATACAATTACCGGCTGGTTGGTCGTATTGTTGATCTCTATCTTTTCATTGTGATTGGTTTTAGTAGCGCCACTCAGTCCTTCATAGTATAAATAGATGCTTCTGGGCATGATACTCTTGTCTGCCTTGGACAGATTGCCGCTTCTTTCGACATAAGTAGTAGATGCCTCATCTGCATGTACTCCCGTAAAACCAAGCGAAGCCTTATCCAATACCTTGTAGGTATTGATAACCTCTACAGAATAATCCGCATGCGCATCATCACCATTATTGACAAAATTGATTGAAATCGTACGACTGACTTTACCTGAAAAATTAGCAATCGGTGTTGCCGGATTGGCGGAATGCTTCCTCAATTCGCTATATACCAGTTCTTCTTCTTCTGCCTTGATGGTATCAACCGCATCAAAATAGCGGTCAACCTGTGAGATATTGGCATATTCCTTGCCGTTGATCGCATTTGCAACCTCGGCAGGCGTATAGCTTCCCGCATCCACATTGGTAGTAATCGCTGTGGAATCGATCGTAACTGTCATATCATACTTGTTGTAATTACCGCTTGCTGTCTGAACTCCGGAAATCGTATATTCAAATTTTGTCCAGTCCTTGGGCATAGGAGCCGCAACCGCTGTCATGGTTGGATTGCTCTTTGTAGTTACCTTGCCACTGCAGCCTGAAAGAGTTGTGCCACTCGGCAGGATACGTTTATCTTCCAGAATAGAATTGTTGGAAACAGATGCGACAAAAAGATACTCCGCATTGTCCTGTGCGGTATACTGGCTCATACCTTCCATAATATCCTGTGCCAGATTTAATGCATTTAACTGCTTTCTGGACTTTAGATTCATCTTGGAGGACTGTATGAAATTGGCCAGCAGCGGAGAGATTGCAATCGCCAGAATGACGATTGCAATAACAAGCTCCACCAAAGTAAAACCTTCGTTTTTCTTTTTCATAGATAACCCCTTTAAATTACATCCTGGGAGAAGTATTAATCAGCCTGTTTGTCAGACTTTTTATCAGATGCCTTGTCTGAATCTCCATTATCTTCTGCATCTTCTGCTTCTGCTGCTTCAGCTTCTTGTGCTGCGTTCTTTTCAGCAGCTATAGCTGCGCTTTTTTCGCCCGTATTGAAGATGTCACTTGTACCATAAAATACACCGCTAACTTGTGGAGCCGCATATTCTTTTTCGGTTCCGGTCAGGGAATATGCATTGAAAGCCATTGTTGATGCAAGCAGACCGGTTTCTGTATCAAATACGACTGACAGTGAGTCAATGGATTTTCTGTCAGTATCTGTATTAATGTATGTAACAATATCCTTTAATGAACGATAAGAGGACTGCATGCTGACACTGATCGGTGTCTGATATAAGCTGATAGCAGGTGTTGTTGTATCAACAGTATCTCCTGCTGCATCATCGGTAGCTTCTGCTCCTTCTGCCGGGGCTTCTGCAGTCTCTTCAGCTGCAGCCGCTACCTCGATCATGCTTGAGGTACCCATAGCAATTGTAGGGATTTCAGCACCATAATCATTTTCAACTCCAATGATATACATGATATCATCTTCCGGCTTGTACTCTGCCGGGAAACGGGATTTGATCTCATCAATCTGGATCTGCATTGCAGCTGTATCATCAATGTACTGCTGTTTGTGATCGGCAAGATCCTGCAGATAATCAACCTCTGTCTGTAAGGTTTCGTTGTCAGCATTCATGGCTGCTGTCTTTTCTGTAAATGAAGTATATACAAAGAAATAAATAGCAACCGGGATTAAAATACCAACCAACATGATAAGAATATTAACATCAGATTTTTTCAACTTCATATTCATTGTCTTCCCCTCCTACTCTGCTGTCTCTTCTGCGACAGCTTCATCCGCTGCGTCATCTGCATACATCGGATTGTCTCCATATGTACATGTGACTGCAAAGGTAACACCGCTTACACCTGTCTCATCATCTGTGTATTCGGTAATACCATCTACATAAACATCAGAGAAGTTTTTAAATGTACGGAGATTGATGATCGTACCGGCTGCCTCTTCCTTGGTACCAACCTCAATAGCCATTGCAATCGTACTGTTATTGGCAGAGAAGGAATTGATCTGTGAATCCTTCGGAAGCTTTTCTTCCAGCTCGTTGATGACATCAACAAGAGCCTCGTTATTGGTATCGGTAGCATCATAAACAGCCTGTAAGTATTCATAGTCGGATTTGGTACTTACATAAGCATTGTAAGTTTCTCTTACCGGCTCTAACTGTGCTTTTCTTTCATTTAAAGAATCATTTTTTGTTTTAGCCTGGAAATATGGAACAAGACATATTGCCGCAATAACAATGGCAACCACAGCACCTGCACCAAGTACGATGTACGGCAGGCTCTCATTCTGTCCGATAGATGCAAGCTGAGCCTTGGCATCCCCGCCGCCTTTTTTGGACTTTGACTCTAAAATCGCAGGCTGGAAACCAACACCGGTAAGTGTTGCACCAATGGCAGCAATATAATCACCAAGGGATACTCCCTGTAAGTGAAGACCCTGTGTAATATTGGTTCCCGCAAGATCCTTTAATACCTCGACCTCACGTCCCAGCTCCTGTGCAAGCAATCCTGAGAATCCCCAGAAATCTGCGGCAATACCGGTAATGATAATATTATCAATCGCTGCATCCCGGTTTTTAGAATTGTAATAGTCAATAACACGAACGATAGATCCGATCAGCTGCTGATAGCTAATCGTAACATCTCTTCTTAAGCGTAACATTTTTAAGTTGGCACCTGCCTGCTTTGCAGCGACAGTTGTGGAAGCGATCATGGATGTATCACCTGTTGTAGCCGCATCTGACTGGGCTTTCGCAGCAGCCTGCTCTAACTTGGCAACCTCAGCCTCTTTCTCAGCAAGCAAGGACTCCTCTTCAGGTCTCATTACCAGGTTGTTACGACGGAGTGTCTTGACTGCATCTGTATAGGATAAGAGTTCGCCATACACATCAGTTTCCATCATAATATCAACAATCTGATCCGCTCCGTAAATACCGGGACGCTGCATGGTAATAACACCATTGTTCGTTACGGTCAACAACGATGATCTTTCATCGATCTTTACGATCAGATTGACACCTTTCTGGAATCTGGTACGTAATGCCTGGAAAATACAGTTACCGGTATAGTCAATAGAAGAAAGCTCCAGTCCCAGACTGTTAGCTAATGCAGAATATCCTCTCAAAACATCTTCGGGAGCAGCCATAACCATGATACGGTACTGCTTGGTGCCGGCATCATCCTGCATTGTCTCCATGATATTGTAAGCAAATTCATACTGTGAAGGATCAACCGGGAAATAATCTGTGATATTGGTCATCAGAAGCTCCCTGATCTGTTTTTCCTTTACAAAAGGAATAACTGCCTCTCTGTTGGCGATCTTTGTAGATGATACAGCAAAGATTACCTTCTTTGCATTCATTCCGTTTGCTGCAATCGTTGCCTTTAAATCATTGACGTATTCCTCTGTCGGATTGATCAGTCCGTCGTTGAAAATACCCTCCGGTGTCTTCATACTGAAAACGCCGTAAACCTGTGGATGTTTTGACTGGTAATCCATCTCAACAACCTGTGTCAAGGAATATCCAATCTCAATACCAAGTACTCTTTGTGCCTTTGCCATGATTTACCTCCCTGCAAAAATAGGATTTAACCTTTTATTTCTTTTTTGTATATATATAAAAGTTTGTTTCCACTGAACTGATCTAATTGTTTTTCATAAGAATTCAGATTTATTTACTAATGATAAACAAACTTAGATACCAATTTAAAAACTGACTTCCCCAAAGCGCTGCCGCAAAAATACCGGCAGATAAATATGGGCCCATTGCCAGCCTGTGCTCCGCATTTGAAACCTTCATGCGTATCAGATGTATCACCGAAGCAAAGATACATCCCAGTAAAAACGCAACAATGGCATTCTGCCATCCAAGAAGCAGCCCCGCTGCTCCCATCAGCTTCACATCACCTCCGCCGATCGCGGCTCCACGTGAAATCTGATAAATAATCCAAAGGAATCCACTGACTGCTACGAGACCGATCCCATAATTCACCCAATCCCCTAAGTGAAATATGAGATGGATCAGTCCCAGAGCCAGTATAAACAAGTTGACTCCTATTGGAATCTCGTATGTTCTAAAATCAATGACGCTAAGTACAATCAGCGCCGAGGTTAATAAACAGTATATAACTGAATCTATACTCCAACCGTTTACTAAAAAAATCAGTACATATAAGACCCCGTTAAGTCCTTCAACCAAAGGATACTGGAGGGATATATGTGTCTTACACTTTCGACACCGGCCGCCTAAAAAGATATAGGAAAACAATGGTATCAGATCAAACCAAGCCAGCTGATAACCGCACGACATACAGTGTGACCTGTCTTTAGCGATACTCTCCTTAAGTGGAATGCGTAATATGCAGACATTTAAAAAGCTGCCTATTACGATTCCAAATAAGAATATCACCACGTATAAAATTGTTCCGTAAATGCATTCTTCGGTGGTCATAGGGGTGAGATGTCTCCAATTGCTTAAAATTTGATATTAGCTCTGATTATCTTGAACCAGCTGTTACTGATAAATTACCACGAACAACTGTAAACTGACCAGAAGTAAGTGTGATATTCGGAGCTCCCATTCCCTTAGATCCGTCTGATGATTTCCATTTTAAAGAGCTAAGAGATGTACCAACTGTGTTTTCAACTTCTGAATACCATGATGTACCTGAAGATACTGCACCATCTGCTGTAGGTGCATCTGTAATATCAGCATCTGAAGCTGCTGTAGAGCAAGCTGTATATACACTATCCAACTGATCTAAGTCTGCAGATCTTCTTGATTTTTCTACATATTTTAAATACTGAGGTGCTAAAACACCAACTAAGATTGCCATAATAGCAATAACGATGATTAACTCAACAAGTGAGAAACCTTTGTTATTCATCTTTTTCATACTAAACTCTCCTTTTAAAATTTATTTAATACATTTATTTATTAAATCTTCATGCCCCTATTACATGAAGCTTTAACCAAATTATAAGCTGTCAAGACCTTCATACATAGCACCCATAGGCGCGATAACCGCTCCGATGATAACCCCACAGATACCTGCCAAAAGGACAATCATCAAAGGTTCCAACATGGTAGTCAGGGCTTTAGTTGCCTCTTCTACCTCGTCTTCATAGTAATCAGCCAATGTATCAAGCATAGCTTCTGTATTACCGGTTTCTTCACCGATACGCACCATGTGGTACACCATCGGAGGAAAAAGTCCGGATTTTTCAAGCGGTGTCGATAACGGAACACCCTGCATAACATCTGTCTTGGCATTCATCATGACATCACGGTAATATACGTTGTTCATCGTCTCACCTACGATCTGTACTGCATCCGGAATCGCAATACCGGCTGCAAGCATAGTGGAAAGATTGCGGGCAAAACGCGCTGAACTCTGCTTGATGGTAAGATTACCAAGTAAAGGTGCTTTGATAGCTACTCTGTGGAATAACCCTTTTCCGGTAGCTGTCTTGGAAAAATATCCAACGCCTGCAACAATCGCAGCAATAATGACTAAAAGTAAAATAAAATGTTCCTGTACATAGTCTGAAACCGCTACTACTATCAATGTAATCTTCGGCATGTCAATATCCATATCAGCAAACATACCCATGAATGTCGGAACTACAAATTCCAACATGACAATGACTACCGCAAAGGCTACGATCAAAACAATGATCGGATAGGTCATGGCACTTTTTACCATCGCCTGCAGCTTGGCACTCTGCTCAAACTGCTGCGCCATACGCTCAAACGATACGTCCAGATTACCGGAAGCCTCACCTGCAGCAACCATATGGCAAAGCAACTCCGGGAACACATCCCCTCGCATTCTCATTGCTATAGCCAAGCTATCACCTTTCTGGACTGAGTTGGAAACCTCCACGAGCGCTTCCTGAAGCGTCGGGTTTTCTGTCTGTTCGGCTAACATTTTTAAAGTTTCAATAATGGTAACACCGGCTCTGTTTAAGCTGACAAACTGACGGCAGAGCAAAGATAAATCCCTTGTCTTAACCTTTTTCTTTCCAAAGGAACCTAACGAAATTTCTTTATTGAGAGCACTACCTTCTTTTAATTCAATGATCGTCAGACCATCTTTTTTCAACTGCTCGGAAGCCTTTGCCTGACTCTCAACCTCAAGACTTCCTTTTACCTGCTTGCCTTTTCCGTCAATCGCAACGTATGTAAATACTGCCACCTGACTACCTCCCTTATCATCGTATTCCTGTCATATTTGTATTGTGACGATACCTTATGAATCAAACGAAACCTTGATCATCTCAGATACCGATGTAATTCCCTCTAAAACATAATTGGTTGCACTCATACGAAGTGTATACATGCCCTCTTCCAGTGCTGCCTGCTTGATATGTTCTGCATCCTCTCCGGCTGCAATAACCTTCCGCACTTTAGGAGTAACCTCCATAATCTCATACACACCAATACGACCTTTGAAGCCGTTGTTATCGCAGCTTGAACAGCCGACCGGTTCGTAAATTTCAACCTGTTCATCCGGTCCAAAGCCAAGAAGTTCAAGCTGATCTGCATTGGCCAGCACTTTCTTTTTGCATCTCGGACAAAGTCTGCGCACCAGACGCTGTGCAATGATGCCGACCGTTGAATCCGCGATCAGATATTCCGGCAATCCCATATCTGCCAGACGGGTAATGGTACTGGCAGCCGAGTTGGTATGCAGTGTACTTACAACCAAGTGACCGGTGATAGAAGCCTGAACCGCAATAGACGCTGTTTCCTCATCACGAATCTCACCGATCATGATGATGTCCGGATCCTGACGAAGGATGGATCTTAATGCGGAAGCAAAGGTAAGCCCCGCTTTGGCATTGGTCTGAACCTGATTGATACCGGCCACATTGGCCTCGACAGGGTCTTCTACCGTAATAATATTAACATCTTCTTTATTTAATTCACTAAGTGCCGTATAAAGTGTCGTTGATTTACCGGAACCGGTAGGACCGGTAACAAGGATGATACCATGTGGATTCATCAATATGTGGTCAAACAGCTTCAGGTCATGATCATTGAAGCCAAGCTCTGCTTTGTCTCTTGTCAATGCATTTTTGTTGGTAAGACGCATTACGACTTTTTCGCCATATACCGTAGGAAGAATAGATACACGGATATCAAACTCCCTGCCGTCTACAAAGGATGTGATTCGACCATCCTGCGGCTTACGCTTTTCGGCGATATCCATGCCGCCGACAACCTTTAGTCTGGCTACGATAGCCGGAAGCATCTTGATATTGTATGTCATCCGTTCGTGGAGCGCACCATCAATTCGATAGCGGACGCGAACCTTTTTCTCCAAAGCTTCTATATGTATATCGGATGTCCTCTGACGAACCGCCTGCTCAATCATGCTGTTGACAAGCTGTACAATAGGCGAGTTGTTGACATCGTCGTTCATCGCTTCAATTTCATCATCAGCGAACAGATCTGCTCTTTCTGATTCAAAATCATTGGCAGCCTTCAACGCTTCGGCATTGCCGTAATATTTGTCAATCGCAACCATGATTTCTCCGGGCGTGGCAACCATCGGATCAATCATACGGTTCGTAACCATAGACAAGTCGTCAATCGCAAGCATATCCATCGGATCTGCCATGGCAACGCGGATAATATTAACATTGCGATCATCATAGCAGTAAGGAATTGCCGTATATTTTTTTAACAATTCCACATCAAACATCGAAATCAAGTCGTCCGGTATGCGCGAATCCTGCAGATTGGCTCTGTCATATCCCATCTGATGGCACAGAGCATCGGCCATAATATCATCTGTAATATATCCGTCAGACACGAGTATCTCACCAAGGCGACGCTTCTTTATCTTTTGCGATTCCAATGCCTTATCAAGCTGCTCCTGTGTGATAACACCCTCGGCCATCAGAATATCACCGATACGCATCTTTCTTCTGCCCAACAAACTCATACCATTTTACCCCATTGCATTTAGATTCTTAAATCAAATATTAAATATTTTTTAAATTATTTTAAATAATTAGGCATAAAATCCCCTAATTGTTAAATTTATGTAAACATTCTATCATGTATCATGTTCAAAAGCAATCTTTTGAATTGCTTTTTTTATGTTCATTTTGTACAAAATTTACATAAGTTTTTATTTCATAATCATCAAAAAAAGCATTTTCACAAAAACGGATACATCTCATCCAGCCTGGGCGATACCATTGTTCCATCCTGCAGTTTTTTGGATGCAAGTTTCGGTTCAAAGTTTTGTTTTTCATCCACAATGACCTCTAAAACACATGGTCCATCTATATTCAGAAACTCATTTATCCTTTCCGGAATATCATTCAAGTCATCCAGTCTCTTATAGGCAATTCCAAAAGACCTTGCCAGGATTTCAAAATCCGGGAAGCCTACACCGTTTTCTTTATTGACACCTGTCAGCGGATGTTCTGAAAACAGATTGCTCTGTGTCTGCCGGATAGAATGATATCCGTTGTTGTTGAGCAGTACGATTTTTAGATTCAGCTTATGATACGAAACTGTCGCCAGCTCCTGCAGATTCATCATAAAGCTTCCGTCGCCATCAATGCAGATAACTCTCTTTCCGTTTTCCGCAACAGCACATCCTAATGATGCCGGAAATCCATAGCCCATAGCCGCACAGCCGGAATTGGTAAACAGACGTTGTTCTTTTTTGATCTCAAATGCCTGAAAGGTCATAACACAGGCGCTTCCATTACCACAGATAACCTTATCTCCGGTTGAGAGGAGTTTTGAAAACTCTTTTATAAAAGCATACGGATTGAGAGGTTTATTCTTATTATAATAAGAAGGAAGCACAACCGGATACTGCTGATTAATATCGCGCGCCCATTGCAGCCACTCTTCATGCCCAGCTCCCCAGATACTATTATTAACTTTCTCATTATTTTGTCCGGAATATCTTCCATCCTGTATCTTTTTTTGTATATCCTTTAAAACATCTGCCACATTGGCATGCACTTTCATATCAATTGAAAGCGTCGGCTTGGAAAGTTCCTCTTTATCAATATCTACCATGATCTTGTAAGCATTTTCCGCAAAGCATTTATAATTGTAACTGATTTGACGGATATTGCATCTACAGCCTAAGATCAAAATACAATCCGATTTCTGGACAACGAAATTTCCGCCTCTGTTGCCTACCGTGCCAGGGCGTCCGCAATATAACGGATGTTCATCCCACAGTAAGTCATGTGCGTTCCAGGCTGTCACAACCGGGATGCGCAGTCTGTCTATCACTTCCAGAAATTCCTGATAGGCCCCGGATAAACGTATCCCTGTTCCGGCTAAAATCACCGGTCTTTGTGCCTCACCAAGTCTTTTTAAGATCTGCTCTGTCAGGCCTGTATCATATTGAGGAGTTTCTTTTGCGCATTCTGATTCATCAAAGCCCTTCAGATTGTCCGTATCGATCAGGCAACCCTGCACATCCACCGGCACATCCAGCCAGACCGGTCCTTTTCTGCCGTGATTGCACAAATACCAAGCTTTCTCCAGATGATACCGAATGCTATTAGGGTCCGTGATCATAACTGCGTATTTGGTCATCGGGCGCACACTTTCCACAATCTGGTATTCCTGATCTCCGAGCTGTCTTACAGTTGCACCTGTATAGGCCGTTGTTGTCTCTCTTTTTACCTGACCGGATACAACAAACATCGGAATGCTGTCCTGCCATCCGCCAAGGACACCTGTAATGGCATTGGTTCCTCCGGGACCGCTGGTCACGCAGACAAGCGCCACCTTTCCGGTCAGTCTGGCATAGCCCTCAGCCGCAATCGCGCAGGCCTGCTCATGGTGATTGTAAATCGTCGTCAGTCCTTCTTTGTGCCCAAATGCATCATTCAGATGCATGGCTCCGCCGCCTGTTACCGAAAAATTGTGTACAACACCATGCTGTACCATAAAATCTGCAATATAATCTGCCAAACGAATTTTCATAATATCAGTTGTTCCTTTCATATAGGCTTTCTGTCAAAAATTGAAAATGATCATACCATTGAAGCTTTTTCAAGCCATTGATAACGTCTTCATTGATTTCCATTGCTTTTTCTTTGCTAAAGCTATAGGCCATATTAGGGTTTACATAATCTTCTGTCTCCGACTTGGTGTACCCGTCAAAACCGGCTAAAGTCACCTTATCTACCCCGATCTGCTTTAATACCTTCATAAACATCAACATCGGATTGTCCACGATCAGGGCATCTTCATCAAGCCACGCACTATAATTTAATATGTAATCAAATTGTCCCTTTGCCCTTGTCACATTGCTTGTGGCTATCGTCCGGATCTGTGACGGTAAATTTGCAAGGACAGAGGAAAGTCTGACATACCGCTTTGCATTGCTCATGAAAATATAGTCAAGCGGATAACCCTCCGGGCAAAAATTCATTGATATCACGATGGGGTTATTGGTTCTGATATACTCAATGACCTTATTGTATTCTGTATAAACAGAATGCCCCGGAGCCAGCAAAAGGATCTCCTTCCCTTCAAATCTTTCTTTTAACTCCTCAATATCGTTGGCATCATCACATATATTCTTCTGATACTCGATATATAATTTTTCAATATAAGCCTCTTCATATAAAAGCTTCTTTTCCGGCTCCAGCGATTCCAATATCTCATTAATGGATTTTACAGAAAGCTTCTTTTTGTCCATCAGATAAGAAACATAGTTTGGATGACAGTCATTGGACGCTGATAAAAAGAATTTAAACTGATATCCCCACGGGCTGGTCCGATAAATGTCCATGATCGTAACATCGATGGCTTCCAATAACTGGCTTCTATGATATGACTTTCCACAATTTTCATTCATATAAGTAGCTAACAGCTCAATCGGTGCATTGCCAGCACTTTTTCCCATTCCATACAAGGTGCCGTCAACCACAACAGTCCGGTTGATACGCTCCTCTAAAAGTTCAATACAGTTAGCGTATGCTAACTGAAAATTGTTGTGTGAATGATACCCAAGGCAGATATCCGGACAAAGTCTCTCATTAGCACGGTCAAAATAAAACTTCAACTGCTTTTTGTGCAGCAGTCCATAAGTATCAACCATGGAGAAAGCGTAGGGCTTTATTTTATTGACTTCGTTTAATAATAACTCATATTCCTCTTCATTGTAGCTCGTGATCGATACAGCCTGTACAAACACCGCATATCCCAATGCCTTGATCTTTTCACAAAAAAACAAAGCCTCTGTCATGTGATGCTTTTTGAAGATAACACGGATGCCGTCGAGACAGCTTTCATCTGCCGGCAGTATCCTGTCAATTCCACAGGTGCCATAATCGATCATACCGACAACCATAGATGTTCCGTGATCCAGCCCGTCTAACAGCCGGTTCATCCCATGCACATCCGGCACAATACTGCGGTCCATATCAAAAGGACGGCGTTCATCTATAAACCCCGTCTCTATAATATCCACGCCTGCTGCCACCAGCCGTTCAAATATATTTACGATATTTTCATGACCGAATTCCCAGTCATTGATATATCCTCCGTCCCGGAGGGTACAGTCTAGAAGTTTGATATTGTCTGACAACATTTTTCCTCCCAAAATATATTTATTTGAATGCCCATAATTTATTCAAAATAAAATTAACAGGCACACTTACAATCAAAATGATCAACGGAGCTATGTATTTGGAAACACCGATCTGCCCCACCAATATATAGGAAAAAACATTGGATAGAATCAGTCCCGTGAATGCATAAGAGGCATATGTCTTTATCAGTATCTTCCACCAGCTCTGCTGTTTGTGATTGTCAAACACATAGTGGTAATTCCACCAGAATGACCATAGCACGCTCAATATAAATGCCACAATATTGCCCACAAAATAGTCCCATTTGAAATCAGCCTGTGACAAAAGCAGAAGTGTGACCACATTTATTATATAACTCAGGGCCGTATTGCTACAACCGACGATTCCAAATTTAACAAACTGGAGTACTGTATTTTTAGCACTGTTTCCAACTCTTTTTTTGAATATTTTTTCGTAAACAGAGATCAAAGATATAATAATTGTATCCACTTTTTTCCAAAAAAAGTCCACTGCTTTGTCCAACATATCTGCCATTGTCCTTTTTCAATCGATACATTCATTTCTATCCCCATGGCAAATTCCTATAACATTTGAGATACAGTTAAAATAATGCTATACTGTTACTATCTTTAAACTTTAATAATCAGAAGGAATTATAGCAAATGAGCACAATCAAAGAACATATCAAAATACTTTTCAAAAATTTAGCAAATGAGCGCAAAAATCTTGGGATATCTATTATAATCCCCTTGCTGGTCTCACTCATATTATGCCTTTTTTCGAGCAGAACTGCAATATCCCCGTATTCTTTTATTTGTATTCTGCTTTGTCCTCTGGCATCCTGCGCATTTTATATCTTTGAAATAAGCACACCCTTCATAGGTACATCATCAAAATGGCTGCAGCTTGCTTTGGCCTTTTCTTACGGTATGTCTTCATATTCCCTGTCCAATGCACAGTCTGTATCCGGAAGGCTTGCTTATATCCTGCTGCCGCTTTTTGTTATTTCACTTTATCAGTTTTTAAAGGGCAGTCATGCATTGCCGCTCCTTTTTGCTTTTATAGGTTTTATGCTGATTGATTCGACATATGCCGTATCGCTTTTCTTTGTGACTGTCATTTATTGCATTATCTTTAATCGTTCAAAGCTTGGCACAGCACTTGCCAATTTATTACACTGTGCACTTCTGTTCATATTGAGTCTTCTGGTTACGGCTCCCATTTCTTTTTTAAGATTTGGATCTTTTTTTGAAACGCTGTCCGGTTCATCCTATACACAGGCTTCCTTTATTTATTCACCTGCCCTGTTTATATCACGCTTTTTTACCGGCTCGCTTCCTTCAAATTATTTTGAAAATGCACGGAATATTGATTTAGGGATTGGAACGATTCTCTTTATTCTTTTTGTTTTGTTTTTCTTCAGCAACAAGATCAAAGCATCTGACCGTATCAGGACATTTGCCTTTGTTCTCATTCTTTTCATTTGCATAGATACAACTCCCGGCCTGTATCTCATGGATTTATTCCACGTTTCCAACGGAAGTATCTCACAGTGTGGTATTGTTGTCTTTACCATTCTCGTGATAGCAGGAATTGCCGCTTCGCACCTGTCAGATACCTTACCTGTTATGCTTTTTTCCGGTCTGGGAATTTCTTTTTTGTCCATCGCAGGTGCACTCTTATTGACCGCACACAATTTTTCACCGGTCACCTTGATCCTGCAGCTTATATTGTGTGCATGGGTCGCATTGTTTATGATCCTTTATTCCAAAAAGAAAGCTGCCGGATTGTTTACACTGTTATCCGTCAGCATATATCTGGATTTACTCATTGGTTCTGCATGTATCTTAAGCTCCAACGTATTGCCCAGTCATTATGCCCTGAATGATCAGTTTATTTTTTCAACAAAACCGGCTGACAGCGGTTCCGATACAGCTTCTGATGCATCGGCTTTAAAGGACTGGCCTTATACAGATGTAGGATATGAAAATCTGAAAGAAAGAATTGCTCTGCCGCTATATAATACACTCAATCAGGTTGATGCAAACGTTTCATTGGAAGATAGTGAAATGGTACAGGAAAAGGATGGCACCTATGCACCGCTTTCATCTTTTGATGAATTTAATCTCAAATGCCATAAGATCGGAATACAAGAGGATGTTTTTACAAAGCTCGATGATGTATCTATATCCTTCCCTGAGGAATATCCGGATTTATATGCGGTAAATGACCTCGGCAACCACATTTACAATATTGAGACATTTCCTGCCTCTGATTCCTATGAAGAAGATATCTTTATCCCTTACAGCTATACAATATCTTCTTCTGAAGCAGGTGAAATATACTTATATGATAACTTCACAACATTTATTATTGATTGCGGTGAAGCCAACTCCGAGTCTGCTCTGTCAGGAACCAGCTACATACGAATGTCCCAAACCGCACATTTTTCATTAAATGTTGAGATTAATGCATATCGTATCAACCAGGAAGCCTTTGATCAGATTCCGGATGCTCTTTATACCTATATGGAAGAACATCAGCCGGTATTTTCAGCAACAAAATATATTTTCTATTTATTGTTCATGATCATCGGCCTCATGACCATCATCTTCTTTATTGCGTATAACGATATTGAACATGTAAATGAAAGGCTGTATGCCTTTAAAGAAAAATTTGCGGATTGTATGCTGTTTACGGTTATTTCGGATTTCTGCACCGATAATAGAAACTATTTATTGTCATTCCTGATCCCGTTTACAATGTACATTGCTTCCATGATCATCTTTAGTTGTGATCCTTTTGGAACCTTATCCTTTTTAGATTGCGATGGTCCTTCCTCTGTACTGGGTACCTTTTTAAATAATTATTACAGCTATAAAGACGGTAACTTCTTCTTAAGTATGCTGGGCGGTTATTCCAATGAGCTTACCACAACTCTGGCATTTCCGTATTATTTACTGTCCATGCCGTTCTCTCCCAGTCAGTTACCCGGACTTTTTATCATCACAGAAGGCATCCTGATCGGTCTTAGCGGATTTACGATGTCTTATTATCTGACGCACCGCTTTAGCAGCCACAAGGCATCCAAGCATGATTTCCGCATACTGTTTGCAGCGTTTATTTATAGTCTGAACGGCTTTATGCTCGCCATGCACAGTTATGTTTTCTGGTGGTATCTTCTTTTCTGCCTCTTCCCGCTTGTTGTATTACAGTTAGAGAATCTCATATACAACAAGAAATGGCTTGGCTATGTTATTTTACTGTCTGTCTGCATTACGACCAATTTTAATATTGCCTTTTATATATGTATCTACCTTGTTATTCATTTCTTTATATGTAAATTTGACAATATAAAGGACTTTATACAAAAAGGCGTCCGGTTTGGTGCCGCATCCATTCTGGCAGCCGGATGTGGTTTATCCGGCTGGGCATATGTTTTTAGCTCCAAGGCCAACTCCGGTTACTCGGCAACTGACAGTGTACTCCCCAATTTCGGCTTCCATACTTCGTTTTTTGACCAGTGGTCCAAATTGATGATCTTCTCTCCCACCGGAGCTATCAGCCACAATGATGGAGACATCAATATATACATGAGCATATTTATGCTTCTGCTCATAACCATATTTATATTTGCCAAACAGATCAGACTGCAAAAGAAGCTCCGTCTTCTTGTTCCAATGCTGTTTTTGATCATCAGCTTCAATGGTGAGGTTTTATCTTATATCTGGAACGGCTTACACTACCAGTCCGGCGTTCCCAACCGCTATGTATTCATCTGGATGTTTTTATGTGCAATCCTGTCCTATGAAGCATTGCTCGTGATCCGTCACCTGCCTTTCAAACGCAGACTGGCAGCCTGCATTATCACGATCGTGTTTATCTGTGCATGTCAGTTTTTAGGAGACGGCCAGAAGATATATGCACTTGTTTTTACACTGGTACTTTTAGTCGTTTATGTTGTAATGACCTTTGCCTGCAAGCGTCTCGTCTATTTAAAAAAGAATTTTTACCGGATCGCGCTTGTTGTTCTTTCACTGGAATTATTTGTTAATATGTTATTTGTCTGTCATTCCTATTCTTTAAATAATCTCCAGTCATTTGGTGACTATGAAGCCAAGGCTGAGTTTAACAACGCCCTGACCAAGGATGAAAATACGTTTTCCCGGTTCTCCATGGCTAACTATTATGGTATGAATTTTGGTTTTTTCAATAATGCACCTACAAACCAGATATTTATCTCTACCTTAAATACAAGAATGCAGAATATGAGCTTTTACTATGGTTTCCTGAGTGGTGGGAATTACATTACCAGCAATTATAATTCCACCCCCTTTGGTGTATCATCCTCAGCAACCAAATATATTACCATTCCCATGTATGCAACCGTACGGCAACAGGATCTGTCTTTTTATGATTATATAGGCTACACAAACGGAGATTATTATTTCAGTAATAAAGATGCTTTATCTTTAGGCTATTATCTTCCGGAAGATTTTGCGTTTGACTATTATCAGGAAAACATCATACCTTATGAGGCATATAATTATACAACCTGTGAACTGACCGGCGACTTCAGTAAATTACTGTTTACATTGATTCCGATCCAGTTAAAGGAACAGGGAACACTGGCTGAAAACGAATTCCAGTTTTTGGACAGAGATTTCAATACCGTATCCAAGGAACAGGCCCAGACCCTGCTGCAATCCGAAGAGGCTCAGAACGCCGGAACCCTGAGCTGTCAGGAATTGTATATTAAGCTCAATGTTACAGCTCCCAAGGATGGCGATCTTTACTTATATATCAACGAATTTATTTCTCTTGGATATGCTAAAAAAGGAGAAACCAAATCCATTATCATGAAATATCCAAACCAGACATTTTATGACTGGAATGAATACTACTGCTATTCTTTCGATAATGACTTTTATCAGGAATATGTAGATGCCGTAAAGGCAAATCAGGTAGAAAATGTCACGGTAAATGATAACATCATCACCGGTGAGAGCAATTATGAAAAAGACGGTTATACCATATTCAGTGTTCCGTACAGTGACAAATGGCACGCATATATTGACGGAGAGGAAGTTAATACCTACGATCTTATCAATGCAAACCTGATTATAAAGACATCGGCAGGAAAACATACGATCGAGCTGGTATATGACATTAAAAATCAGGTTATTGTCATTGTGACATCACTTGCATTTTATGTTTTAACATTTCTTATTTATAGTATGCAAAAACTTATCCTGAAAAGAAAAAAATAATATTCCGGATATTCCAATAAAAAAGAAGCCCTGAGGCTTCTTTTTTTCTATTGATTGTCAGCTTTCTCTTTTGATGTATCATTGTCAAAGTTTATTCTTTCCTCTTCGACTACCAGTGGCCGGTTCATGACCCTTTGATTGATACTGCTGATATATTCTCCCAGAAAACCTATGAAGAACAGCTGCAGAGACCCTAACAGGAACATACCGATCAAAACGGGCGCCATACCGGCACTAAAGCGATCCCAGTACATCAGTTTCATGATCAGATATACAATAGCGATAATAATACTGAGGATCCCACAGAAAATACCAATAAAGGTACATAACCGCAATCCGGCTTTGGTATATGAGGTCACACTTAACATGGCTGCATCATATAATGAAAGGAAACTGTTTTTGCTTTTACCTGCCCTGCGCAATGGCTGCTCATAAGGAATTTCCTTTCTTTTATAGCCTAGCTCAGCAACAATCCCACGCATAAAGGGTGTCGGATCCTTTAGGTTTCTCAATACCTCAATAAAGCTTTTATCATATAAGCCAGACCCTGTAAAATGCTCAATCTGCTCCACATTGGAAAACTTTTTAATTGTTTTGTAATAGAGGGTTCTTAAGGCATACATAAGCTTATTTTCTTTGCTTTTGACCTTTACTCCGATCACGATCTTGTATCCCTTTTCCCATTCGGCAACATATTTTGGTATCAGCTCCACCGGATCCTGAAAATCACATACCATGGAAATTGTACAATCTCCGGTAGTCTGTAACATTCCGTAATACGGAGAATTGAACTGACCAAAATTCTTGGCATTAAAAATAGCCTTGATCCTTGGATTTTTCTTGCATATTTCTCTTAATAAGCACCTTGTATTGTCAGTTGAGTCATTGTCAATAAAAACCAGTTCATAATCATATTGAGGCAGCTCGGTTTCAAAAATCCTGACCACTTCATTGCTCATCGGAATAACATTCTCTTCTTCATTGTAACAGGGAATTAAAACACTAATCTTTTTCATTTGCTATACCTATGTATTTTATATTTTTTGCTTTTTGTCATTATAGCACATCCTGGCATCATATACTACTGCCCTTGTTAAGTCGTAAAAAAACGGCTGTCAGATTTCTCCCAGAATATCAGTAATCTTAAACTTAAACACAATCTTACGTCCTGCAAAGAAAGGATTTATAATATCATAATCCGAATATTGATGCTGCAGCACCAGTTCATCGCCACATTTTTTACCGATCAGATTTTCATGGATAAAATTCATAAACTGACGGTTGCCCAACTGTATCTGTGCTTCCAGAATGGCCGTACCCGCCCAGTCTTTCTCTTTTATTTCGGATATATCCCTATCGTCGTTGTTGCAGATATAGCTACATTGCAGCACTACAACATCTCCTGCCTGTGTCACATTCCGGTCCGAGTTTATCTGACGGATTTCGGCCTGTGGATCACAATAGTATTCCGGCAGCAGCTCTCCATTTTGATTTTCAGTCTGATAGGCCTCCAAATAACGGCTTAATTCATCCCGGACGGCATCTTTATCTTTTAACTGATATATATCATAGGAAAGCTCACCCAGAGCATGCACAGTCTTAGTCTGCGTATGTAGATAAAAGGCATCCAGATAGTTGTAAAATCCATCTGTATAACCTTCCTTTACATCAGGATAATGCAGGATCACGATTTTTTCCTGCATGGTACTCATCAGATCCTCGACAGATAAAGCTGACATATTGAGAATATTAATGTCACTGGGATTTTCATAGGCCAGATAATGTATATCCACACTGTCTGAATTGGATAAAAAGGTTCTCTTTTTATCAACATTATCCCAGTACAAAATATAATTTTGTGCAGCTTCATTTCCCCCTAACTGCAGGGATTCTCTTTGTGAAACGATCCATGTATTTTCATCATATTCATCCTTCATGACCGTGTTGACCGACCGGTCTATCCATGTGTACTGGAAATTGTAAACAATATTATCCGAATAATAGTCCATGCTTTTTCCGATACTGACCATTTTCTTTCCATTACCTATTTCATATGTATCAAAAGCATGATTGGTAACTGGATCTATGCTCTGAAACGTCTGTCCAATATATAAAAGACCTATAATCCCAATAGTGGCATAATAAAATACCGATGTATGCAGGGTTTCATGGAGTAATGCTCCAAACAGCAGGGTTGAAAGTAATACAAAGGAGACATGATACCGGTATACGGCTGATGTAACATATGTCATACAGAAAATAACGTAAACAAAAGACAAAATAAATAAAAATGCGCATTTTTTCATGACATAAAACTTTTTCTGTATCAAAAGACAGACAACGCACCCTATTATCCCTATCCAGATAAGCCAGATAAAGTTTACCAGAAACAGCTCTTTAAGCTCTGTAACAATATGTACGCTGTCTATTCCCCAATAAGGTGCCGCCTCCATTTCTGACGGCTTCCAGCTGCTAATTCCCTTGTTGTATATCAGATATGCTATCACCGTACATCCTGATAATAAAGAACAGTAGTTGGGTAAATACGTAAACTCTGCCCGGAGTTTTTTAGGTATTCTGCCTTTTGTGGAGATAAAAGTTTTTGCAGCAATATAAACGGCCCATACTAATAAAAACAACATTCCGGTTTCCTTTGTCTGCGCCAGACATATTCCCCAGATTACCTGCAGTATATAATGCTTTTTATCATATGCGTGAATCAGAAATATCAGAAAAATAAATATATAGTAATCCGGATAATAATCAGAAAAAGTTCCGAGAAACAAAGGAACAAAGGAGCATAAAACAGTAATAATCCCTGCCTGTCTATCGTCCATTCCGGCAAAGAAATCCTGTAATAAATCCCATAAGCATAACATGGCAATCTCAGTTAAAAGGAGTGCAATGAGCTGTACTCCGACTGCTTTACCCGGAAACAGCAGTTCTCCAATCATGGAAAAGAGACCAAATGCAAGAGTCGGATGACCACATAATCTAAAATCAGTCCAGAAGCTGCTCCATGTAAAATCAAAATTTTGAACTGCGTATACCAGATTGCTATAGTATTCCCCGCCATCCCACATAGGCAGGGTCCCAATCATCCCGATACGCGGAACCAGAACTACTATCATAACTATGCAGGCCATCCAAAATCTGGCCGATGGCTTTTTCATCATACTTTTTGTTTGTTCCATATACATATACATTCCATTCTATAATCAGTACTATAGTCATTTTATATCAAAAAATAAGCTCTTGCAAAAGGAAAACAATAATGTCCTCCATCTGCAAGAGCATTGTTACCTCTGTCAGCCATTATCCTGCTATATTAAAAATCCTGTACATCCAGAATCTGCTGGATTCCCTGTGCAAACTTTGTCTCAGGCTTAAAGCCCGTATCCTCGCTTAATTGGGAAATATCGGCACATAGATACATGACCTGCTTTGGAGCATATGGCACAGCACCCAAGGCTACCGTGCCCTCAGGAGCAACCTGCTGCCTCAGTATTTCAATATATTCAGCTAAGGGATGCACCTCTCCACTTCCGATTGGATAAATACTGCCATCTCTGCCATGTAATGCAGCTGCAAGCAATGCTTTGGCAGCATCTTCACTATATAGATAATCCCATTGCTGTTCTCCCTTGGTAAACTGCGGGGTTTCTCCATTTTTCAATGCTGCTATGGCACCCATGATCATGCTGGTAGCCGTATCATAAGGACCATAAACACTTAAAATTCGGGACCATATATGTTTGATGGAAAGTTTTTTGCATAGTGCCCTGGTCTGTATTCCGGCTTCAAGCTTGGCACGGCCATATTCATTTTCCGGATGTGCAGGTGTCTCTGCACTCAGCCTTCCCTCTATTCTTCCATATTCAGCCTGTGAGCCCGCTCCAATAAAGGTATGGCATAATAATTTATGCGCAAGCTCCACAGCATCCAGTGCATATCTTAAATTGTCCTGCTGAAGACTTTCATCATCACGTGAGCTGCCAGTTGTTCCATTCCATGCAAGATGGAAAAACAGATCATAGCCGGCACCCTTTCTGACATCGTCCAGCAACTTTTCACATCCACTTGGACTTGCGGATTCGGCAAATGCAGCATATTCATCCAGATTCATGAAATATATATGCAGCTTCTGGTTTACATAACTTCCAATATCCTTAAATGTTATTTCTTCGCTCTCATCCATCCAACTGATATGTTCCGGATTTTTATCCACGAGATCAATATACAGCATCTTGCTCACTTCATCTGCAAGCCTGCCAGCCTTTGCAGAACCGCGGTGACAAATAGCGGCTACCTCCATATTCTGTCTGATACATTCTGCAATCAGGGCATGTCCGATTGCTCCGGTTGCTCCGGTTATTACAACTCTCATATCTTCGGTCGTCCAATTCTTTATTTTAATTCCATACCTTCCAAGGTGCCTTTTTGCTGCTCCACATCGCTTCCAGTTCATTTTTTTCCCGCAAGGAATCCATACAATGCCAAAAGCCCCTATGCTGATAACTCATCAGCTGATTTTTCTCGGCAAGTGTTTCCAACGGCTCCATTTCAAAAATCGTAGAGTCATCCTTTAAATACTCAAATATCTCCGGCTGCAACACCATAAATCCAGCATTGATTGGACTTCCGTCTGTAATCTGTTTTTCACGGAACGAACGTACAGCCCCCAGCTCTCCAATATCCAGAATTCCCTTCTGCTGTTCCTGTATAACTGAAGTCAGTGTGGCAATTTTCCCATGTGATTTGTGGAATTTTACAAGCTCCTCGATATTGACATCACACAATCCGTCGCCATAGGTCATCATAAACGGCTCATCGCCAATATATTTCTGTACTCTTTTAATACGACCGCCGGTCATGGTATTCAGTCCGGTATCCACAACGGTCACCCTCCATGGCTCATTGTATGTCTTATGTATAGTCATTTCATTGCCGTGTGCAAAATCAAAGGTAACATCACAATTTTTCAGATAATAATCAGCAAACCATTCCTTTATCATATGCTGTTTGTATCCGCAGCAGATAATAAAGTCGTTGTATCCATAATAAGAATACAATTTCATGATATGCCATAATATTGGTTTTTCACCTATTTCTATCATTGGTTTGGGACGGATGGATGTCTCTTCACTGATTCGCGTACCCGCGCCGCCTGCTAAAATAACTACTTTCATTCTTATCCCCCGGTACTATTTTTTCATATGTCTCAGATGAGTTATATTCATCATATTTTTTATTATAACATATTTTTGATGGATTTGATACTACAGTGGGGCTCAATCGAAGCTTTCCATTTTTCTCCCAATCATCATATGATCTTTTGTATTCCCAGTTTTTCTCTGGCTTCGGCTTCGCTAAGTTGCATGGTATACATGAGGTTCTGCAACATTCATCCTATCAGATCTGCTATGGTACTTTTTATTGTTCATTCATTTTTTTCTTAAATGCAGCTTCATCCATGCCTGCTTTTTCAGCAGCTTTCTGAATTGTGATTGTTCCGTCGTTTACTAATTCTGCAAGCATATTAAAACTGCCTTTACTCTCTCCCTCGGAAAGCCCATCAGTCCTGCCGGCCTCGTAGCCCTCTTCCCGCAATGTCCTCGCATATTTCTTTTCATCAAACTCCTCCAGCAACGATCCCAGCACCTGGCTCCTATGTTTTCTCAAGATATCCTCCAGTATTCCATGCCCGATACAATACTCGATCGCAGCATTCATGGCTTCTTCACGGTTATCATATTTATTTGCATATTCCCTTG